>Ga0208643_1000948_pt1 | contig 17553 bp, 33 predicted proteins | sample VirMetDEL_Nov_12_FD_184516 | JGI IMG/M metagenome (GOLD analysis project Ga0208643, IMG submission 184516) | Aqueous microbial communities from the Delaware River and Bay under freshwater to marine salinity gradient to study organic matter... | ecosystem: Environmental > Aquatic > Marine >... | reverse complement strand
TAGTTCCCTTAGCCTCTCGTAGCTTTTAAACCCCCTATCCCCTAACTTTGTGTGTGTGTTGGCACCTTCTATCATCTCAACTATCAAAGTCCCGTAAACGTGCTTAAAATGCGTCATTATCAAAACTGTTGTACTTTGTGGTGATGTTTGTCAGTTTCCACAGATGCCGTTCACTCTGGTCAATCTTATGTTGATTCATTAGTTCACCAAACAATTGTTCCTTTTCTGCTATGTTGCCGAACATGGTGCAACTGATTGTTTTGCCGGCTTTGGTTGCGCTTACTTCAAATAATCCTATCATCTTAATTGTAATTTACTTTTAAAGTCTTTCACTACTTCATCAATACCAACCTCATGGATGTGTTCACTGATGGCGTGCATCTCAACTAACTCACGAATCTTTGCTTGTTGCTCACCTATCTTAAACAAGTAGGTTGCAAGTAAGTCTTCATAGGTATCTAAGTCTATTGCCTGCTTGTGTGCAAGGTTCAATAGATTGTCTAAGTTGCTGAGGTGTTTGGTTTGTTCTGTCTTATCACCGGTGTACTTACTTAACTTGATCTTCATCTCACGGATTGATCTCTCGGCTTCCTTGCAAATGATTGGTTTGTTTAATGTTTCTTTTGCTTCTTGTGTGGTCATAGCGTTATGTGTTTGATTGATCCGATTGTGAAATTGTAGTTATCTTCCTTCAGCATCATAAACTGATTGTTCAACTTTGCTTTCAAGTTATCCATTGCATTGTCCGGTGTGCTTCCATACCCCGCCATTAGATTGGTTGTGTAATACTTATCGTCTAAGTTTAGTATTACTTCAAATGTATATCGTTTCTCCATTGCGTTCATATTACAAATACTTTCTTTTTTTCTAACATCTCAACTAATTCTGGAATCCCATTGTTGTCAATCACAATGTCAAAAGGTGCAAATTGCAAGCCCCTTGTGTCGTTTGCGCTTATTGTGCTTCTATTGTGTTCTGTGCCGTGCTTCTCTATCTTCAATACTGTTTCTGCCTTCTGTGCTAACATGGTTCCTATGTGGCCCCTTGCTTTGCCATCGGATGCGTTCTCATGCAATATGCAACTGCAATGTATGTTGTATTCTTTTGTTATGTGCATAATCCATTGTACCAATTCGCTGCATTCTTTCAGGTCATTAAAATCATATAAGAGATCAACAATACCATCAATTAAAATATAGCTTATACTTCCTTTGTGGCCTTTAAGGAAGTGTTCAATCAGTTCCTTTCGCTCTGTTGGTGTGCTATCTCTAAATGCAAAGTAATAGAAATTATTTGAACCTGCCATGTATTCAATCCTTTGATTAGTCTTTTGTGCATGGTATGCGCTTTGTTCTGTATCAAATATTGCAATGGTTGTTCCCTTTGGTGCATCAGAAACTAATAGGTCAAACTTATTAGGATTCAATATACTCACTGCAATTGATGAAGTGAAAAAAGTCTTTTTAGACTTCTGCCTTCCTTGAATCAAACTAAGATCCCCCAGTGAGAATATAGGGATATGGATTGAACTGGTTCCACTTCTTTGTGCAACTGATAAGATTGAAGGTGCTTTTTGTATTACCTTACTTGGATCAAGTCTGGTTTCGTATAGCTTATTGGTAAGTGCGGTTAATTTATCCATTGATTAATTCATTTAGATTTGTTTCAGATTCATAAACCATTGCTTCCCTTTCTGGATTACGATCCAACCATTTTTTTGTAGTTTGAATTATCCTATCAATTTGATATACCCCATCTTTGCTTTTCTTTCTTAATGCGCTTATTGAATAAATAGTGTCACTCCAGAATGTATCAACACCTTTCTCCTTGTCTATTCCTGCTTGCAGAAACATTTTAATTGCGATTAGGTGTGTAACTGGTACTTTATCGTTTTCAATTAGTAAACGAATTACTTTTGTCCAATCACTTACAATTGCTTTCTCTAAACTTTTAGATCCTTTGTAATTATAAAAGGTAGTGTGAAATGACTTTGCAATATAAAAATAAAGTGCGTTCTCACCTTCAGGTGGAACAGAACACTCTTTTATTGTTATATGGTTTACTTGTTTATATACACTACTATTGCTTTGCCCATTGCTTTGCCCATTGGTTTCTGTTTGGTTTGCCGCATGGGTTATGATTGCTTTGTCCAATGCTTTGCCGTTTTTTGGCATATCACTTACTAAGCTAATTATGTTAGCTGAATACTGATTTTGTGATTTTTGAATAAGATTAAAAAAGTTCCAATCAACTAAATCATTAAAGTATCTTATGTAAGTTTGGTGCTTCTTAATGCCCAGTGCATCCATTGCCATTTGAGTAGGGAAACCAAATTTGGTCTTCCATCCTAATCTATTACAATGCTCTATTGCAAAGAAATAAATTGCAACATGGTTTGGGCTTACTTTCTCTGGATTATCAAAGGCGAAATCAAACCACCTTCTACTTAATTCGTAACTGTTTAGATTATTATTCATGACAGTATATCAATAAGTTTGTTTAGTTCATCTCTAAATTCAATTGCATCTTCTAAATCTAAACAAATGTATCCGTGTTTATACGGTTCGTGTAAATCTTCACCTGCTGCAATGTAAATTTCATTGTGTAAATTAATAAAAGTGGTAAGAACATTACCATCATTTTCAAAAATTGTTCTTTTTGCCATTTTGTTTCGCTTTTTTTTATATTAAATTTAATAACCCAACGAGCGGAGTTGCGAAACATTATGGATAAATGAAAACCGCCCGTTGTGGTTAAATGTTTTGTAAATTTTAATTGTAGTATCCATGAATTAAATGTTTCGCAGTACAAATATAACTATTCTTTTACCTCTTATCTACTTATTTATAATTTGTCAATAACTAATTAGATTCAACAGTCAATTCGCCTATTGGTGTACTCAACACATCGTGATCAATACTATCCATTATTACATTGAAGTTGTGAATGATTCGTTCGTGTGCTTCTGGATCCATATGTTCTAATATGTAACTTTGTTTTGCGGCCCAGTCTTCAATGCTTCTTATAGCCTTTTTAAAGCCGTTGTTGGGCATATCAACTTGGTCCATTATAGTAAGTAGTCTCACAGTGCTGATGTATAATTCAATTGCTGGTTTCATAATTTTCTTTGTAGTATTCGTTTGCTGCGCTTCCATCCTCAAAGCAAGATAATAAAGGTCTGTCTGAACTATAGGCATCTTCTATCTGCTGCTTCTCTATTTCTTTGGCTTTTTCAATTATTTTATGCAAATTAAAAGATGTGTATGTTTTTAAATACGCTTCCAACCAATCGACTGCTGTTTGTTTTTTATTGCTCATATTATTTTTTTTTAGTTAATCCATCTTTCCAACCTCGCATATATTCTGCGTGATTCTGCTGCTTCTCCATTTCTTTGGCTTTGTTATATAAATCTCTAATTAAAACATCCATATCTCTTTTTTGTAATTCTTCAATTAACCATTCCACTGCCGTTTGTTTTTTATTGCTCATAATTTTCTATTTCTTTTTCTACATCAAGCCAGTATTGCATAGCTAAATAATTACCAAATTTTTGATTACCTGCTTGCAATTGTAATTGATTAACCGCTACCAACGCACACTTAACTGCTATGGTAGTGCAAAGTATCTCGTTGCCGCAATCAGTATTCTCGTTCATTAGTATCATCCGATATTCGTTGACCATTTGGTCTGCTTGTTCTTTATAATTCATAAATCAATTTGCTCATTTAATTCCATAATTGCATCATCAATTGTACTTTGGTGAAATCCTATGCACTTCATTAAGTTGGTAAAGGTTTCAAGAATTTCTGTTGCGTTTAAATTTTCTTCTTTTGTTTCGATGGAGTAATTAACCCCAAAATGTGTAATTGTGATTGTCATTTTATTTGTTTTTAAATTGTTTCTTAACTTTTACCCAGTATTTAATAGTGCTTTGTTTCTTATGTCCATTCCACCCACCATTCCAATTGCGTGCAATCCTTTCATTTGTTGGGTTCTTGGTGTGTGATCGTACTACATTAAACATTTCAATGCTTTTTGCCTTACTCCAACGATCTTTTAACGTGTATTTGTTTTCACCAAGTAACCGGTTAACCTCACGCACCATGATAGGCCGTATTTGTAGCACGCCTGCGGCATTTTCTTTCTCATTGTATGCCATAGTATCAAAATTAGACTCAACGGCCATCACGGCCATTAAAAGTGTATCTATTGCAATTGGTTGCTCTATTGGTTTGTCGTACCACATAGACTGTGTGCTGATGAATGCCAAAAGTGATAATGATAAAATTGTTTGTTTCATGGTGTTAAATTAATGGGGAGGTTTTACACTCCCCGTGTTTTGTTTAGTTTACAAGTACCCATCTACCAGTTTTAATATAGTCATTGTAGCTTTTGTGTCCTACAAAAAACTTTGATGAACTTCTACCTGTTGAAGTTGTGTACTTGCAATTTGGTTCATCTAAATTTACTCTTTTTTCTGTTACTGATGTTATAATATAGGTGCGATTAAACATTGTATCTAAAATTTGAGTGCTTGTTGTGATTGTGTTGTTCATGTTTTTTCCGTTTATGTTACCACAAATGTAATATGTAAACTATGTGCAACTATCACATTGATACAATTATTTTCATTTTTATTTCTTATTTGGAATCAATCAAAATAGTACAGATTAAAAATACACCTATTAATATAGTTAAATTTGCAGCATGATAAAAGATAACATCTTACTTGTTGGATTCATCATTGCGCTTTTGCTGATGGTGGTCATAGTCAATATTAAGCAATGCGGCAAACCTGCACCACCTGATCCAATTGAAGGAATTGATTCCATTAAATTAAGAATTGACACAATACAAATAACTAAAATTAAAACCATAACTAAACTTAAAACAAAAATACAATATGAAACCAGTATTATTAGCCGCACTTCTGACAGTGGGCAAATTAGCATCCGCGCAAACCTCCGTGATTCCATTGACTTCTATCTGTATTCAAGATAGCATTCACACACCGGTTGAACTATACAAGGCCGATAACATAAGATTGAACACGTTGTACCGTGAACTTCAATTGTGTGATTCACTTCGTATATTAGAACTATATGAACTTAATGATCAAAAACAAATCAGCATTCAATACAAAAAAAGTCTTGATCTTAAAACGCAAATGTTAAAAAATTCTGCTGCTGATTCGCGTGATAAAATGATGAAATTAAGACGAACAAGAAAGGTGTTATCATGGGCCATTGTTGCGGTTGTGTTTGAAGGCTTTATTATTTATATTAAGTAGTTTAATGAAGATAAAAGAAAAGAAATGCAAAGGCCAAAACAAAGCCATAAACTTTGAAGGATGCGGTGGGCTTGTATTGGTCCGGACCTATGGACTATGTTCAAAGTGTTATGATCAATGGTTGAAAACAACGCCAGAGGGTAAAGAACAACTATACAAGCATGCTATTAAACATGTCACAAATATTCGTAAAATTAAGACAGAACAAAAGACTAAAAACAAAGAACTATTAAAAACACGTTCAGACTGGCAGAAAGATGTGCAGGTAAAGATCAATAAAATAATAAGGTTAATTGATTACGGCCAAAAGTGCATTGCATCCGGCAAGCATTCAGCCATTAATGATGCAGGTCATTATTATGGAAGATTGGCACACCCTACACTTGCCTTTCATGCACACAATATATTTCAACAATCACGTCATTCAAACTCTTACAAAGGTGGTGATGATAAGCGTTATCGTGAAGGCTTAATTAATACGTTTGGGATTGATTACTTGGATTGGATTGAATCTTTACCTGCACACCCCTTAATTAAGTTAAACGTGAATGATCTCAAAGATTTGAATCTAAGGTTAAATGATTACATCAAAACAGTTGACAAAGTTCTTAGATCCCCAGATGAAAGGATTACAGAACGTAACCGCATGAATGAGTATTTAGGAATATATCAAAAAGAGTTAAGTTGTTATTTATAATCATTCTATTGACGTTGCATATAGTTATACAATTATATTTGCATTAATATAAACAACCATGAACCACGAACTAAACAACCTTGAAAATGACTTTAACCGTTCGCGTGATTTGTCATTGCTTAATTGCTTTCTAATTGCTGAAACAATACCACATGTTGATGGTGACAACATCCTCACCACATTTAGCAAGTACCAAGATCACGACCAATATCTTATTTGTTGCCTTGAAGATAACCACGACATGCGCATTCTTTTAGATGTGTTTATTGATACCGGTGAATTTATTGACTGGATTGTTGACAATGATCTTCACCACCAAGAAGATGATGAATATAATCCATTTAGTAGTTTTGGACATGACACCGTTAAACGTGAACTTGAATTCTATGATTACTGCAATGCGCAAAATGTACTGCAATACTTGCAAGAAGGAAACAAAAGAAAGGTAAAATACACAAGATGAAATAAATTTAATGAAAGACTTATTAGAACAAACCCGAAAGAAACCCTTCAGAGGAATCCAGAAACGAATTGCAGACCAATTAGGCATTCACCCACAGACAGTAAACAATGCTTTACTTGGCAGGCTTGTACGAATGGATCAAGCAACCAGAGAAGAAATTATACGACTTTTTAAAAATCAATATACAGAAATAAACAAACAAATTAAAAATTAAATTATGGCAATTATCGCAACCAACACCGCAACATCATTTGACCGTGAACCAATCGCAGCAGGCAGCTATGCAGCAAGATGTTATTCAATGATCCAATTAGGCACCAACGAAGAGACCATTCAAGGTGTAGCAAAGAAACTAAACAAGGTTAGAATCACATGGGAACTCCCAACTGAGACCAAAGTATTTAAAGAAGAAAACGGTGAACAACCTCTTGTAATTAGTAAAGAGTTTACCCTTTCAATGCACGAAAAAAGCACCCTAAGGCAGTTCTTGGAATCTTGGAGAGGCAAAACATTCACAGAAAAAGAGGCATTATCCTTTGATGTTACCGCATTAATTGGTAAACCTTGTTTGATTTCAATCAGTCATAAAGTTGCAAAGAATGGAAACACCTATGCTAACTTGACCGGTGTAAACTTACTACCTAAAGGTATGGAATGCCCAGCACAAATAAACGCTGATCAAGTACTTGCATTTGATGAATTCAATGAAGATGTTTTTAATTCACTCCCAGACTTTCTAAAAGATAAGATTGTGAGCAGTGAGGAATTTAAAGCAATGTCAAAGCCGAATGAAATACCGGTTGATGAATCAGATGAAATACCTTTTTAAATTACATTTAAAAAATACTTTTTAATGATTAATTTATTCATCAAGATAACAGAAGAACAATTTGCTCAAGTGCCTCAAGAATTTAGACAGTATTTTGAGGTACTGAAAGCGGAACCAGATGATGATGAACTTTTTGAAGGGGATGAGCATTATAGAAAATTAGTCAGTGCATACCGCAAAGCAAGCAAAGAATTAAGGGATTATAAATTCGATAAACGTCACAAATGACCTTTGATCTTTCAAATAACTATGATGTTAACAAGGCCCAGACAAAGTTTGCGGCCTTGATTGCATCCGGTAAGAAGATTGAATTAAAAGAAATCAAACAAAAACGATCACTATCACAGAACAAATACTTTCACGTTGTGGTGACCTTATACGCTATTGCATACGGAAGCACATTAGAAGAAGCTAAAACCGATTTAAAGCGTGATTACGGCCTTATATATGAAAAGAAAGGTAAGAAGTACCTAATTAGCAGCGCAGACCTTGACAGTCTTATAATGACCCAATTTATTGACTACATAAGAACCAAAGCCGCAAAAGAACTAAACACATACATTCCAACAAGCGAAGAGTACCTATTGAATCACTTCGCCATTGATAAAGAAATAAACACACACAAACAATACCTATGAACATAAAGAACTTAAGAAAAGAAATTAACGATAATAAACAATTGCTTACTGCAATGGGCATTTACATAAATGAACTTGAAGATCGCCTAAAAAAGAATGGTTATATGAGCGAAAGAATAATGCAGTTAAGGACAAAACACAATCTGCAAAATGAAAATAATCAGTACATGCAAATTGCCTATTCTTACCACACAAACTTTGATTTACTGATGTCTGTGGTTGCATTCTACTACAAAGAAAGTCCAGAAGAAATAAAAGGGAAATGCAGGAAACAAAGGTTTGTTGTACCGCGTCACATGTTTAGCTACCTTGTAAAGCAATACATGCCAAATATGGTATTAACCGACATTGGTTCATATTTAGGTGGCCGTGATCATTCCAGTGTGATACATGGGCAACAATCAATCGAAGCGTTTTTAGGCTTTGACAAGAAGACAAAACGTGATTACGCGGCCATTGTTCAACTACTAAATGAGATTGCAGCAAATAACAATGACATTGCATATTTAGAAACCAATGCTTATTTAGAAGCAGTCTAATGACCTTGCATATAGTTTTAATATTACTTTTGAACTATGAAAGATATAAAAGAAATGATTTTAAGAGTAGGCACAATGATGATGCCTTTGGGCTTTATGGTTTCACTTGTTGATCACCCAGTGTATGCAGGCATTACGTTTTTAGTTGGGTTCATATCCCTTCTTGAACTTATAAGCATAAAAAAGAATAAAAAAATTAAACTTTAAGGTTTATTATTGAGCAACAAACCATGCGGTTATCGGTTAATCTGGTAACCGCTTTTTTGTTTAATAGTGCAGTAAAATGCTTTATTGATACGCAAATATTCGATATTATACGTAAATGTATGCTAAAGTGCAGTGTAATGTACTTTATGTGCTTTAATTTAGGAGTTATACTACCTAATTTTGCACAATAAACCTTGCCGATATATTGTGCATTTTTTAACTGCATGAAATTTTCCAAAAAACTAATGCAGTTTACACTCAGAACAAATGTGTAAACCTTGCTATTTGTCCGTGTTCTTTTGAATGCAGAAACCCTTCAATTGCTTTCGGTGCATGTTGGTATCCCATTTTATGATGCCATGAGTCCGTTCCACTTGGTGACCTTAAACTTTCAACTGTCACACCTTGATAATCTTTTGAGGTCTTATGATGCACGTGGTGTGTGTAAACATACCGGTGTTTAGTATTTCCCCAGTCATTTGATTCCACTGCCATAAGTAAAGGAAGATCCTGAGCCTTTGCACCATCGCCGTGTGTGGTTCCAATTAATGACGTACCATAAGCAAAATACTTTCTGTGTGCAATTGAGCAATCAAAGGTGATATTCTTGTTATTCCTAAACCATGAACTTATCACATCGGCTAAAAAGAAACCCGATTGATAATCGTGATTTGATGGATTAAAAGTGAAATGTACATCAGCCACTGGAATAAGCATTTCAAGTACATCCACATACACTTGTTTAGCTTTTAGAAAATTACTGTACCACATTCCATCTGTGTCTTGCGGCGTGCCTGATGTCGTTTGTCGCTTTGGACTATCAATGTGCAAAATATCGTTGCCACCGATAAAAAGTATCTTGTCTATGTTATACCCTTGCGACTTGTCAATAATGCCTTGTACCCCCTCCAAAACGCGTTTAACGGCAATGTTTGTATCATAGTCTTCACCTGTTTCAAATGCTTCACATAACTTTCCAATGTGAACATCAGCAGGATCAATAACCAATAGGTGACCATCTTTTGATTTGTTCCTTTTTATAGTAGGATATTTTGGTGAATAGTTTTTTAATTCTGCAACTAATTTGTCACGAATTTGATCGTATGAAACCGCACCCTCATAATCTGGATTAGTGAAGAATAAAGAAGTATCTTTTGTTTTTACCCAACCATGTTTTACATCTTTGGTTGGAACACCTGCATCTTCGCAATAGTCATCAATCTTTGAAACATAAAGTGTATAATGGTCTCTTATGGTTAGTGATGCCTTGCCAACAATACCACTTATTCTGTCATAGTAATCCTTCTTAAATTCATCTACCTTTCGGGGATGTTCTGCAAAGGTTTTAAAGGTTATATCGTATTGGCTCATGTTATGTGTGTGTGTTTGTGTTTATTTTCTTAGTTGAAAGTGCATAAAATCTCGATTCTCTTCTATGCCTAAACTGATAAAACCATGCCTATAAAATATGTCAATCATTGGTTGATATTCGGGCCGTGCAAACCTCGCAGTTTTTGCGGTTTCTTTTAGCTTGTTTCTTGCCGGATCTAAATCAATGGCAATGGCCCATGCATGCTTTGACCAACTTGTTCCACCTCTCATCTTACGATAGTTGAAACACCCACCAAATAAATCAATTCCAAGCCTTTCTATTTCCTTCAAACCATAGTGTGCAAGTAAGTCATTGAACACGTTTAAAAATGGTTCTGCTGCCAACTTGTGGCACCTCATTTTAGAAACCTTTGTATCTAAGTCCCACGCCAAACGCATGGGATAAGGTAAAAGGATTGTTGTCAAATAACCTTCACCGGTCTCATTGGGCTTGCCGTACTTCTTAACAATTTCATTTGTGGTCATCATTTGCGTAATCGTTCTACTATATTAGTAACTCCTTCAATTGCTATGTAAGCGGTTGAAATAATCACCCAGTCTTCAGACCTTACAGAACCAATAAACAGCCCAACAGATGCCACCACAAACACTGTTAGTTTGCGGCTTACCCATTTAGACAGGATTAAATCAATCTTTTCCTTGCGACTCATTCTTTCTCAATTTAATCCATCGCTCTATGGTATACCCAATGGAGACAACTAAAAGAATAAATTTAAGCGCCATGTCAAGATCACTAAATGACACGGCAAATGATAAGATGTTTAGCAAATAAACTTTAAGATCCGACAACATCATTTTCTGGAATTACGCAATATGGTGAATCTGGATTGATAGCACAAAACTCAGCCTTGTAAGCCGCTTCCCAACCCGCAAAGATATGTACCCCCGATGGATTAGGCCATACCACAAAAGGTGCAAGCCATTCAAGTTCCTCACATAGCATATCAACCGCGTATTTGGTACTTAAGTCTATACACTCGCCTTCTTCATTTGTTGCTAAACATATAAAGCCGATTTCGTGTATTGCCGTTACTTCGGGTATTAATGCCCCATCTTCATAAAGGCTATCTTTTACTGTTAGCCATTCGGCAAGGTCTGTAAATTCAAATTTTGCGAATTTTATTTTCATTCTATATATTTATAAGTTAATCCGTGAATATGTGGAGTGTTACCTTTCAAATGTGTAGATACCATAACTGAAGATAATTTAATTTTTCTTGCAACATCCGATTGACAAGTAAATAATTCTTGCGTTTCGTTGCAAATAATTGTACGTAAATATTTTTTAGGTCTTAATCCAGTTCTATAAGAGTGACTTAAATTTTCTTTAGCAGTACAAAATTCTAAATTAACAACATTATTATTTAGTTTATTTCCATCCTTGTGGTTTATCTGACCTTCTCCATTTAAAAATGCTTCAGCAACTAATCGGTGAATTTTATGAGTTTTAACTTTGCCGTCTTTGCATAACGAAACACGACAATATCCCAAATAATCAACAATTGTCTTTATGACTTTGCCTTTCCATTGTTTTGTTATATTAGCGTTATATTGCAAAACTCTATCTAACCCTTTTACAATTCCTTGATTTGATATTTGATACAAACCTTCATACCCTTTAATGTCTTTCCAATTTTCCATAAATATTTTATTCAAATATAAGAATAAATTCGTATTATAACAAATTGAAAATGATTTCATATTATAAGGTTGTTAGGGTTTCAAGTTCTGCGTCTGAAAGTGCTGAAGGGAAGACCATAAGGTTTTGAACGTTGCCGTAAAAATAATTAGAATTATTACCCCTATTAAAATCTAATACATCTAAAGAATTTGCAGTAAAAGGAATAGAAGATGTTTCGGTATCAACCTCTACACCATTTACCCATAAAGCCCAATCATTTAATTTGTACTTTACGGCTATTTTATTTAAAGCGGTTTTGTCAGTGAGCGCATAATTTAAAACAACGTCTTGCCCTAATCCATCCGCTCTTGAAACTACTTGTATTAAATTTGAATTTTCTACAAATCTTAAATTAAATTGATTATTATTATAATTTGCATCTTCAGATATAGAAATCCAACTATTAGTTGTTGCAAAGTCTAAAACACTACCCTCAACATACAATACCCCCTCTTCGCTATTAATCAAACTACTAATACCGCTCTTGCTTGCACCATCCGCTACCCTTGTAACCGCAGTTCCTAAGGTGGGGATGTATGAAGTGGGGTAAGAGCCGAGTTCGAGTTGTGCGCCCCACGCTAAAACATATTTACCATCAGCATCACCAGCCGTTGGAAATGAAGAAGCAACTGTATTTGGAGTGGCTCTAAACGATACATTACCACTTGTGTCTGATGCGTCAATAGTTGCACTTATAGAACATCTATACCACCCATCCCCATAATCTTCTATGTTTGCACCCGATGTTGGAGTAGTTCCATTTGCTAAATCAAAATATGCGGCAGTTGTACCCGTAATACCGCCAAATCCACTAAATTCAATATATGCAAAATTAGTATTTCCCGATTTTAAAAAAACACTAAATGTGTTAACTCCCGCAGAAGTGCTTAATCCTATATAAGTCCTAACATTGTTAGATGAACCATCTCCAATGATTTCATCCGCACTTTGATAGCCGTCTGGAGAAGCACTAACATTGGGATTTGCAGTTGCACCAATAAACGACCAATTATCAAATTGCTCTGAGTAGATTACTAAATTAGTTCTTTGCCCTTCCAAAAGCAATTTACCGCATCCACCACCGGTGTAGTCAATACGAGGTACGTTTGCAAGCATTCCAACGCTTACCGCAGTTGTTGTAGTTGGTATGTATTCGGTTGCTTGTACTGACGCTTCGAGTTGAGCGTCTTGGATGTAGATGTTGCCGCTTATGCCGCTAACAGAATCATTTGCATCTGCTGGATATATTCGAATTTCTGTAATTGATGCATCAAATGTCAAACTAACTCTATACCATCCCGCCCCAACGTCAGTTGATGTAGCTGAAATGTTATCATATTGGCTACCTAAAGACCCATTGGATAAATTTACATAAATATTGGGTGATGGTGCTGAAGCAGCAAATAATCTACACCAAGATAAAGTACCCGCTTTTAAGTAAATACTAAATGTTTTTAAACCACTTGTCGATGAAAAAGTCTGCTGAATTCTTGCAAAGGAAGTTGCGGGTTTAGTTAATAACCAAGCGTTAGTAGTTCCATCGTACCCACTTTGACCGCTTGTTAATGTTGTCGAGGTGTTTGTCCAAGTAGTGTCAAACGTATTACTTTGAAGTATTAAATTCGTTCTTACCCCCTCAATCAACCCATCAGCATTTACCCTTGTTGCGGTGCTTGCTCTTGTAAAGGTCAAATCGCCACTTCCATCCGTTGGCTTAAGGCTGTATATTTTATCCTCTTTGTATCCCGAAGGGTACATTATAAGGCTTGCGTCAGTGTATAAACTCATTGTATTCTCGTTAGTTGTTTTATTGCATTAGTTGCACACGTTTCATTCTCTATGATTCCACCATCACTTTCAACGCGTAATCGATAGGCATCAAATATAATTTGGCCTAATGACACCCCGCCTTTAATGGCACTATATTGATACCCAAAACCAAACATTTTAAAGTTTGATTAAAAGTACAGAACCGGTTGTAATTGTTACCGTTTTGAATGGTTTACCGCTTGCAGGTGCTAACACCATACCGCTTGTAATAGTCTTACCGGCAATACCCCATTCAGCTACAATATCATTATCATCTGTGTCTGTTAACGCGCTAAAAGCTACGTCATCATTTACAACTAAAAATCTGTAATTTGTGCTATTTGTGCCGGTTACTGTTGCGCTGCTATCTGCATATTTTCCCCCTTTTAAAGCAACTAATTCTTCTATTGTCATTTTCTTTTATTTTATAAATTTGTTACGTTATCAACTAAACACGCTAAGTTTTCTAATATTGCGCCCTCTGCTGAAATTGTTTGCACTAAGTCTTGTATGTCTCCTTGTGGCATGCCGGTGATGTTTTCACGCACTGAATATTCCATGATCACACGCGCGCACTGGCTTGAATTATCAAATAATATTTCTTGATTACTTAACAATGTTTGATCTATTCTTTTGCCGCCTATTATTCCCTTGTATCGGTAAAGTTTAAATTCAACCATATCCGCTATGTTTGACGCTTGCAGGAATCCACCATTGCCATCTTTGGCCTTTGATGCATAAATGTTAATTTCAACATCGTGGTTAATTATTGAATAACCATCTTTGTAGTTTTCTGGCGTGCTTCGTTCTGTAATTACAATACGCGGAAATAGGTTTTCTTGTGGTGCTAACCCATAATTCAACTGCTCTACTAAATTAGTAATTGCAGGAACATTAAGAAGTTGATATATTGCACCGCCTATCATTATGTGCAAATATCTTTAAATGACTTTTGTTTTAATTGTAATTATTTTAACATTCTTTGTTTTGCGGTTTTTGAACCATTGCAACTTTTGCATAACGCCTGAAAATTATCTTCATTCCATTCATCGCCACCTTGTGACATTGGAATGATGTGATCCGTGTAGTATGATGGTTGGTTGCACCCCTCAACCTCGCACACTGGGTGTTTCATTTTATAGGATAAAGATAGGTGCCGCCATGCCTTTGAATTATAGAACTTTTCGTGTTCTTTATCCTTCAACCAGTTCTTTTGTTCTGCCTGCTTGTTTTGCTTCTGTGGTGTGAATCCATACACCTTTTTTGGCATTGATGGCATTATCCGTGCATCGTTCCAGTTACACGGTGATATTGACCCGCCTCTTTCCAATAAATGTATCTGCCGATAAAAATAAATTCACCATCTGTCATGTAGTCATTCAACAAAATGTCCGGTTCCGTTGCATTGCCTTTCATTTGGAAGATGTTTGCACGAACTCTATTTGATTCCATTGTTTCACCTTTTTTATAGACAATGATACTACCTTCGCGCATTGGGAAAGTGGTTGTTTTTAGTTGAACAAGTATTTCAGTATCTCCAACATCAACATTTTCACGCAAAGTAAAGTATTCAATTTCACTTGTATTGTTAGGATCAAAAATGCTTATAATATCTCCTTTGAAAAGTCTATCACCTGCATACGGATTAATAGGTAGTGTATCATGTACACCTGCTTCAACATTGTCTATAAATCCAATTGCATCCCTTGAATTAAATGCACCAACTGTGTTGTATTTTTCTTCACCACTAAATGGTTTAATGTCATCAACGGTGCCAATGTAGTCTGTAATTATTTTGTGTGATGCTGCTGGCATTGCTGAAATAACCTCAAACCATTCACCTTGCACTTCATCCATTGTGTAGTCTTTGGTGCAACCGCTAAACACATACACTTTGTCATTGTAAGCAAGTGAATAAAATGGATAGTAATCACCTACTATGGTTGACATCATTCGTTCAACTGGCTTGTATTGCAAACTCATTGCTTCATACACCCTCATTATTGAAAGGAACAAATACAATGGATCACCATTCTCTTGAAGAAATCCACCATCAAATGTTGTTGTTGGTACTAATGAAACACCCCCAGAATTATAAGATTCATTGATTTGTATTTTTACCACTGTGCTTGTGTCTGCTGCACTATCTATAAACAACAAAGGATCCAATTCAACTTCCTTTGTAAAGAATCCAGTTGGATTGTCTAACTCGATATATTTGTCATAATTTTCGTTAACCTCAGTCAATGGAAATAATAATCTTACTCTGGTAACATCAAACACTTTTGCATCTTTTGTTAAACTTATTTTTGCATTCCTTCCAATATATTCAAATGTAATACTAACCTCGAAGTCATCATCAAAATTAATGACCGGAGTATTTACAAATAATGTTGTATTGTTTCCGCCACTTTGAACGTATCTCACAACATTCCTTTCATCTGTTGGAACAACTAAATCTTCTGTCCATTCGTTTTCATATTGTGATGCATTTCGTGGTGTTGTTCCCCTTAAATATCTGTTGCCGGTTGTGCTATAAATGGCCACCATAACTTTGACCACATAGTTGGTTATTTTTATAGGGTTAAAAAATACGTCATCTAATGTGTTACCGTCAAGAACACTATCGCGGCCATGTGAATCAAACACCGGAATCGCAACTTGTATATTTCCTAAACCATCACCATTTATTTTGCCGATTGGGAAGGTATAAGAATCTTGTGATGCAGGATCATCGTTTGCATAAACATTTTTAACATCTTCATTAATGTGGCTACCTTCAAAATGTCTTTTTTGTTCCATTTTGACTTTGTAAGCACCGGCATAATACCCAAATGTTCCACCTGCTAAAATATTGAAATCTTCATTTGTGTTTCCAACACTTCTTTGATGTGTGTAATTGCCTTCTGTATAAGTATAATTATTACTTGAATCAACTAAATATTCTCTAAAAGTAATATTTTCGTTTTTAAAGTTACGTACTTGTTGAATGTAATATACACCATTTGCAATGTAAATCCTGCAAGAATAGATGTCCATTATCCCTTTTAAAACATCATAATAAGACTTCCATTTTGTTGGAAATTTATTTGCATCTTCAATAAAAAAGTTGTCAGAAATATACGTATAATCAAGTGGTGAATCTGCATCGGTTGTGGTTGCTGATAACACCCTACTTTTATATTCAATACTTTCACGAAGATACGGATCGGTTGCACCCCAAAACTTATACAAGTCTAAAAGTCCAAGTATATCAAACACATTTCTAATGGCCGTATTTTGCTCTAAAGTTTCTTGTGTGTATTCATAGAACTTAAGCGCTGCAAGTCCGTCAATGGCTTTAAAAGTGTACGGAATAGGCTTTGAATCATTTGCCCATTCAACCAAGTCCATAACAATGATACCGGCCCAATCTAAATCCCATGCCGCACCAACTTCTTTGTATATTAGGAATTTAAGTTTATTGTCCTGAGTGATTTTATACTGCTCAAAGAAACGATCAAACCAAACGTCATTATTTGCATAGGTTATTGTGCTGCTTGAATCTTTAATTGCACCAAGTATTTCATCACCTTCACCACCCCATTCAGTATTGAGTGCCATTATATCCGGTGCAAATGTTGGTGCGTATTGTTCGGATGGTGCTAAACTGCTTCCTATTGACGTATAAGAGCCACTGTAAGCAATATTTAATGTAATTAGTGTAGTTGGCCCACTTGAAAATATTGCGGTGATTGTGGCCGTTGTGTAAGCCAATGAACCAATGGCAGCAATTGCACATTCATCATTTTCAACAACACCACTATCAGCAACAATCCTTGATTTGTAAGTATTAAATGTATCTACCGGATTTAATGTTTCACTTCCAGTGTATAAATAAAGAACCTGACCAACTTGCAAAAAATCTGTCCAATCTTTAGAAACATAATAAGTATTTCCAGCACCGCCAACAATAGCAACTTTTGGAAAACCAACATAGTCTTCACCGTATAATTCTGCTTTGTACC
>Ga0208643_1000946_pt1 | contig 17605 bp, 16 predicted proteins | sample VirMetDEL_Nov_12_FD_184516 | JGI IMG/M metagenome (GOLD analysis project Ga0208643, IMG submission 184516) | Aqueous microbial communities from the Delaware River and Bay under freshwater to marine salinity gradient to study organic matter... | ecosystem: Environmental > Aquatic > Marine >... | reverse complement strand
TGTTTGGCTGGTCAATTCGGATCGGTCGAATGCAAAGCGGGAAGAGGACGCACGACAGCATTGCAGGACAGAGAACTTGAAGCGATCACGCGGGCCGGAGGAATTGCTCTCGTCATTAACGAAACAAACATCGAGGAATTGGTAACATGCTTACAGATAATGCAAAAGAACTAAGCCTAGAAGAAATGGATGCGCTAGTAACAGGTATGTCGCCTAAAGAACGCAACCACTTTAAACATATGGTGTCAGTACTAGCCACAAGCTTCGGCGATAAAGACGCACAGATCATCGTCGTGCATGGTAACAATAAGACGTCCGTTATGGAGATCATGGCGATCAACGCTAACGACGAATCCGCGCTTGAGTTATTGGATTCAGCAGCCGAGTACATGGAATTTGTATCTGAGCGCGACACACCACCGAGGGAGCAATTCAATTGAAACCGTATAACAGAGTAATCGTACTGGACTTTGAGACAGCATGGGGCCGCGCAGTAAAGCTTGGGTTCTCATGCCAGACCAACGAAGAGTACCTACGTGACCCACGTTTCAAAGCGTGGGGTTTGTGCTGGAAAGATTACGGCGACCCGCTACCGGCCACATGGGTACGGGGCAAGGCCATACAGAAGTGGGCAGACACCATCGACTGGAGTACTACAGCAGTCATTGCTCAAAATGCGCAGTTTGATGCGTCCATACTAGCTTGGCATTACGATGCGCACCCATCGTTTATTTTTGATACGCTTTCTATGGGGCGTGCGCTGCGTGGTGTTGAGCGCGGTAATAGTTTGGCTAAGATGGCTGAGGACTTCGGCCTTGAGGCTAAGGGTACGGGCCTTGGCCCGTCAGAGAACTACCTTGACGACTTGCCCTTTCATATTGAGCAGACGCTTGCTGACTACTGCCGGCACGATGTGTTCTTATGCGAAGCTATTTTCAAGGTACTGACTGGCGCTGCACCACTGCCTGATGGTACGTCCTACAGCAAATACCCTGCGTCTGAGTTGCGTCTGATTGATATGACGCTGAAGATGTACACCGAGCCGAAACTAATCCTAGACGGCACAATGTTAGTGGAGGCAATTGAAGATGAGCGAATCAAGCGTGGTAATCTTTTGGCGAAGCTTAACGTGGACGATGCGGCACTGGCGAGTAACGCTAAGTTTGCAGACCTACTGGTGGCTATGGGCTTTGAGCGCCCGTATAAGAAAAGTAAAACGACAGGTAAACAGGCTCTGGCGTTGGCTAAGAACGATGCGTTGTTTCAAGCAATGCTCAACAGTGACAACGACGACTTGTCGTCTCTCTGCGAAGCGCGTCTCAAAGTTAAGTCCACAACCGAGCGAACACGAGCACAGCGATTTTTAGACATCAGTACGCGTGGTGCATTGCCTGTGCCGCTGGCTTACTACGGTGCGTTGTCGGGACGGTGGACGGCAGCCAAGGGCAGCGCTATTAACATGCAGAACTTAAAGCGTGGGTCGTTCCTTCGCAAGTCGATCATGGCCCCTGAAGGTATGACGATTGTCGTGGGTGACTTATCGCAGATTGAACCGCGTGTACTAGCGTGGCTGTCTGACTACGATGAGTTGCTGGAAATCTTCCGTTCAGGTCAGGATGCTTACGCTATGTTTGGCGCACAGATGTTTAATATGCCCGGCATGACGAAGGAAAGCCACCCAGACTTGCGACAATCAGCCAAGAGCGCGTTGTTGGGGGCAGGCTATGGGTTGGGCTGGGCATCGTTTGCATCGCAGCTACTGACCGGCTTTCTGGGCGCACCACCAGTACGGTATGACATGGCCTTTGCTAAGAAGCTGGGTGTCACGTCGCAGTACGTTGAGAAGTTTCTTGGCCACAAAGACAACGTGACTAAGCTGGAAGAAATTCCACACACTTGTACTGAGCGTGAACTACTTATTCACTGTGTTGCTGCTAAGAAAATCATCGACATCTACCGTGCCACTGCCCACCCTGTTACTAGCTTCTGGGAAATGTGTGATGGCTTATTGGTAAGTGCGTTAGTAGAAGGGAAAGAATATACCCACAAGTGCTTGACTTTCCGTAAGGGTGAGATCGAGTTGCCAAACGGTATGAAACTGCTGTATCCTGACCTACGTAGAGAAGAAGAGATTGACCCAGTAACTAAGAAGGGCCTGAACAAGTACCGTTGGGTCTATGGGGATAAAGCGACTGTGCTTTACTCCGGTAAGATCACGAATAACGTAACGCAAGCACTAGCGCGTATTGTTATGACGGACGGTATGCTGCGGGTAACAAAGCGGTACGCAGTCGTTGGTACGGTTCACGATGAGCAGTTGGCACTAGCACCAGAAACAGAAGCCGCTGAAGCCTTAGAATGGGTTTTGGCGCAGATGACCGTGACCCCTAAGTACATGCCGGGTATTCCCCTATCGGCAGAGGGCGGCACGAATAAACGATACGGACTAGCTAAAAACTAAAGGAGAAGCACATGGCAACACGCGATTACAAAAAGTTATACAACGATTTGAAAACAATCAGTGAAGCAACAACGGAACGCTATACCCAGCAGGTTGTGGCCTATACGGAACTAAAGGATAAGTACGTCCATCTGGACAAAGAGTTCACTAAAGCGGTTAACGCAAACAAGAATCAGCAGGTCATGTTTTTCGAGCAGCGCGGCATCATTGGTTTTTTGGAAAACAAAATAGAAAAACTACAGGAGCAACTGCGCGATGAATAAGGCCAAAACTAAAGCACAGCCTGTGATCCCACGCAAGATTAAGGTGGGTCGCAAGCAGTACTCGATTGACGTAGTAGAGTCCATGATTGAGCGTGGGCATATGGCTAAGGTGTACTACGACGACAGCAAGATTAAGATTGGCAAGTGCAGCAACGTAACAGGTAAAGCGTTTAGTGATGTAGCAGTTCAGGATTCGTTCTGGCATGAGATCACACACGCGATACTGTATGACATGGGACGCCACCGCTTGAACGCTGATGAGAAGTTCGTCACAGAGTTTGCCAACAGATTAACCGCAGCAATTAACTCCGCGAGATTCTAATGCCCAACATAGTTGTATGGTCACACAGTGCATTGAAAGATTACGAAAGCTGTGCTAAGAAATACCAAGAGGTTCGAGTCCTTAAGAACTACCAGTTCACTGAGACAGAAGCCACACGCTACGGCACACAGCTACACTTGGCCGCAGAAGAGTTCATTCGTGACGGTAAGCCTTTGCCAGAACAGTTCTCATTCATTCAAGATACGCTGGACGCACTGAACGCTAGACCCGGACGCAAGCTGTGTGAATACCAGATGGCGCTGACTACAGACTTAAACCCCTGTGATTGGCGCTCGAAAGAAGTATGGGTTCGTGGTATCGCTGACTTGCTTATTATTGATGATGACAACCTTACCGCTTGGGTCGTAGACTACAAGACAGGTAACAACAAATACCCAGACAGAGATCAGTTAAAGCTCATGGCCTTGATGGTGTTTGCGCACTTCCCGCACATTCGTAAAGTGAATGCCGCGCTGTTGTTTGTAGTGAAGAACGATATGGTCAAGTACAGCATGACCATTGACGAAGCGGCTGACGAGTGGTGGCTATACCGCCAACGTATAGCGCGTATTGAACAAGCGCACGCAACAGGTGTGTGGAACCCTAAAGCATCTCCGCTATGCCCTTGGTGTCCTGTTACTACCTGCGTGCAACATCCACGACATTAGGAGTTGTAATGGCAACACGTGACTACAAAAAAGAGTATCAACGCGATCTGGAAACCGGCAAGTCCGGACCGGGCAGCGACCAGCATGAACGGCAGAAGGCGCGTCGTGCGTATGACAAGAAAGGTATTGATCGTAGCGGTATGGACATCGACCACATCAAGCCCTTACGCAAAGGCGGTAAGTCAACGCCAAGCAACCTACGCTTGCGCAGTAAAAAAGCCAATCAAGGGGATAACAAATGACCTTTGATAAGTGGTGGGAAACATTGTCTGATGCCGAGCGTAAGTTGCTCGGTGAAAACAACGCTAAGTTTGTGTGGAAGACAGCGCACAAGTATGGCTACGACAGAGGTTTCGATATTGGATATGAGTCAGGCTATGCCAGCGGTAATCGTGCAGGGTATAGCGAAGCTGAAACCGATATAGACGAAAACGTATAACGGAGAAGTAATGCAAATCGTAGAAGACAAAGCGCTTCTGTTCCGCACTCGCAACCCCCAGAAGTATCAAGTAATACCTAAGCACAAAATCATAAGTGAAGAAGATGGTACGTATGAGATCGCTGTATTTTGGGGCCTTGACGAAGCGCGTGTTCTCAAGAACCTAGGTGTTAAAGATGTGCCGTCACCTATTACACGACGCTATGATTGGCCGGGTAAGTATAGGCCGATGGCTCACCAGATTGAAACCGCAGCGTTCCTTACTATGAACCGTAAGGCGTTTGTTTTTTCAGAGCCGGGTACAGGTAAGACGCTCTCCGCATTGTGGGCAGCAGACTACCTTATGCAGCGTGGTGAAGTTAAGCGGTGTCTGATCTTGTGTCCGTTGTCGATTATGCAGAGCGCTTGGCTTAACGACTTGAACAACAGTATCATCCACCGTTCAGCAATCATTGCTCACCATAACCAAGCCAGCCGCCGTATTGAAATGATTCAGCAGAACTACGAGTTTGTCATTGTGAACTACGATGGCTTAAATCTTATTGCTGATGAAATTAAAAACGATGGTCGCTTTGATCTGGTAATCATTGATGAAGCTAACGCATACAAGACCGTCACAACGAAACGCTGGAAGACACTTGAATCTTTAATCAACCCTAAGACGCACTTGTGGATGATGACCGGAACTCCTGCTTCACAGTCACCCGTTGATGCTTATGGCTTGGCTCGATTGGTTAACGCGGAGAATGTCCCACGTTTCTTTAATGGTTGGCGTGACAAAGTAATGAACAAAGTTACACAGTTCAAGTGGTCACCAAAACCTAGCGCAGTTACTGAAGTACATAAAGCTTTACAGCCGGCCATTCGCTTTACCAAAGCGCAGTGCCTTGACCTACCACCAGTCATTACCATGACGCGTGAAGTACCGTTGACACCGCAGCAAGCTAAGTACTACAACCTGCTTAAAGAACGTATGGTTGTGCAAGCAGCAGGTGAGACAATCTCGGCAGTCAATGCGGCGGCAGGCGTATCGAAGTTGTTGCAGATCAGTTGTGGCGCAGCGTACACAGATGGGCGTGAGGTTATTGAGTTTGATTCAGCGCCACGTTTGCATGTGCTAGAAGAAATTATGGGTGAGACATCTCGTAAAGTTATTATCTTTGCACTGTTCCGTAGCACTATTGATACGATTCACAAGCATTTACTATCACGCAACATTACGGCTGACTGCATTCATGGTGACGTAGCACCAACAAAACGCGCTGAGATCATCAGACGCTTTCAGAACGAACCAGACCCCCAAGTTTTGGTTATGCAGCCGCAAGCATCGGCGCATGGTATTACGTTGACCGCAGCAGATACCGTGGTGTTCTATGGCCCTCTGATGTCTGTTGAGCAGTATATTCAGTGCTGTGCGCGTGCTGACCGTAAGGGGCAAACGTCTGACAAAGTGACCGTCATTCACATCGAAGGCAGCCCTATCGAGAAGAAGATGTTTAAAGCTTTGGCCGGTAAAGTAGATGACAACATACTAATTACCGATATGTTTAACAACGAAATTAAATCGTGAAAGGGTATTGCAAACAGAAAAAAGCTGTGTAGAATGTCTAACTGTTGACAAAACAAAGCCGCACTAAAGCGGTATAAGGAGAAGTAAATGTCCGAAGCTGAATCAGAAATTATCCCTATGGATAAGCTGACGCGGATTTATAGAAAGATCAAAGAGCGCATTGATCTGCTGACCAAAGAGTACGACACACAACTTGAAGCGCTTAAGGCACAACAAGATGAAGTACGCTTTGCGATGAAAGACCAGATGAAGGCGTTAGGATTGAAATCAGTTAACACTGCTTTCGGTACGGTATCTTTGATTCATAAAACCCGCTACAACACAAACGACTGGGAATCGTTTAAGAAGTTCATCGTTGAAAACGATATGGTTGACTTGCTTGAGAAGCGCATTGTGCAGACCAACATGGCAACCTTTCTGGCCGACAACCCGGGGAAAGTCCCACCCGGTTTAAATTCTGTATCTGAATTTGAAGTTCGTGTTACTAAACCAACTAAGTGAGATCAATATGTCCAATATCATGACTTTCAATCCGGCGCAAGTTCCTGCTTTCGCCCGCAACAACGAACTGTCCGACACAGCTAAGGCCCTGACAGGTGGCGGCGTAGGCGGTGGCAAGCGCATCTCGATCAAGGGCGGCGTGTTCCGTCTGATTAACGGTGGTAAAGAAATCGCTGCTATTGATGAGCGCTATCTGGATGTCATCATTGCCAAGGCAGCACCGAAGGTAGCCCGCACGTTCTATATGTCCAAGTACGATCCTGAGAATATCGGCGGTCCTGATTGCTGGTCGAACGACGGTGAGAAGCCAGACGCTTCCATCAAAGCACCACAAAATGTTAACTGCATTAACTGTGAGCAGAACCAAGCAGGTTCCGGTCAAGGCAATAGCCGCGCTTGCCGTTATCAACAACGTATGGCTGTCGTGCTGGCTACTGATCCTGAAGGTGATGTGTTGCAATTGGCGCTGCCAGCTACGTCGATCTTTGGTAAAGAAGAAGGCGACAAACGCCCTCTGCAAGCATACGCACGATTCTTGGCATTGCAGTCACCACCGATCAACCCAGAGCAAATCGTGACACGTATGCGTTTTGATACAACGTCCGAGTCGCCTAAGTTGTTCTTCCAACCAATGCGTTGGTTGACCGAAGAAGAGTATGCGATTGTTAAGACTCAGGCTGAAACTGCTGATGCTAAAGCCGCTATCGTGATGACCGTCACGCAGACCGACAGCAAAAGCAAAGCTGCTCCGCTTGCACTCCCCGGCAAAACGCCTGTAGCAGAAGAAGCTGCTGATGCAGAAGAAGCACCAGCACCAAAGCCGAAGGCCAAAGCAAAGCCAGCGCCAGTAGAAGAGGATGAGCCAGAAGTGCGTAAGGAAAGCGCTAAGCCATCGGCAGTACCTGCCAAGAAATCCAAACTGGCCGACGTAGTGGCTGATTGGGACGACGAGTAATTGTTTACGGGGGAAAGCGGCGCTGCGTGAGTACCCCACCTTAATTAAGTCTGACAGCCGGGAAAGACCGGCACCAACACGCATGGGGATTGGGAACGTCTTAGCCGCGTTTCGGCGTACGCCTCCTTAGTGATGACATCCTGCTTTATGGAAGCAGTCCCCAGTCGTGTTGGTAAAAAAGGAGAAGTATATGAAGCAATTTATTTTGTTCTTGTTGGGTATGCTAGTCAGTTATTTTGCGTGGACGTACGCATCCCGTAGAGATCAACGTATGCTGAAGAAATTTGGCATGCGCCATGTAGTAGCCGTAGTTGTAATTCTTATTGCCTGCTTTACGTTGTTACTTACGATGTTTTTTAATCGCGCTGTATCCATTTTATAAACTAGGAGAAGTAAATGAGAAAATTTATTCTTGCTGCCGTTGTAACAAGCTTAACCGCATGTACCCAAATTGATACTGGCAACGTCGGTGTTGAATCCACGATGGGCCAAGTTAAAAAAGAGATCATGCCGCCGGGCGTGTACTTCACGCTGTTCAAGCGTGTAACTGAAGTCAGCGCCAAGGAATTGCTGCTTAAGCTGGAGGACATGAAGCCCCAAACATCAGACAAGATTACGCTGGCTGATTTGGATATTGACCTTTATGTACAACTTGATGCTGCACATGCGCCTGAGATCATGACGCGTTGGCCGGGCGACTTGACCCGTGAAGACCACGAAGACGGAGACCGTATCGGTATCAACTATGTAACACGCCAAGCACGCGAAGCTATTTACAACTCAATCTCAAAGCGTAGTTCAGCTACGGTGCATACTGAGCGTGTAGAGATTGCGGCTGATGTAGTCAACATGCTTCAGAAAGACTTGGACGCTTCATTGGGTAAAGGGTGGTTTTTTGTGCGCAGCGCCAACGTCCGTAATATCGTGACTGACCCAGCATTGGAAAAGTCCATCAAGGAATCGGCTAACCGTAACTTCCAAATTTCAGCCAAACAGAAGGAAGTCGAATTAGCTAGGGCAGAGGCCGACCGCCGCAGAGTGGAAGCTCAGGGCGAAGCAGACGCTATCCGTATCAAAGCGCAAGCAATCTCAGCGCAGGGTGGCAAAGAGTACGTTGACCTGATGGCTATTCAGAAGTGGGACGGCAAGTTGCCAACCACCAATGCGGGCGTAGTTCCGTTCGTTAACATTAAGTAAGGTTGTGCCAGCGGCGGTGTGGTGGGTACACACAGATCGACAAGACTAGGTTGCTCGGTTCAAATCCGAGACGCTGGACCCCCATAGCAACGCCCAGCCGGAGGTGGCATATAACACCGGCAGCAGGGGCTTGGTGCTTTCGATCCCTTTCACACTGAGTGACCCTGCACTTTTAAACTAATACTTGAGGAGCGATCGTGTTTATCAAATACCAACATCTAGAGCGTTTTGGTACTGCGGAAGTGGAAGGCATACAAGTAGGTAAGACCTATGTGTTCCCAAAGATTGACGGCACGAATGGCTCACTGTGGGATGAAGATGGTGTGCTGTGCGCTGGTTCCAGAAACCGTAAGCTATCTGCCGAGGCCGACAACGCGGGCTTTTATAATGCGATGAAGGATGACCGGCGTATGCTGGCGTTCTTTAAAACACACCCACATCTCACTCTATACGGTGAATGGCTTGTGCCGCATACCGTTACTACCTATCGTGATGATGCGTGGCGCAGGTTCTATGTGTTCGATGTGTACCACCAGCAAGATGAAAAACTTTTACCGTTCGATGTGTATGAGCCAGTACTGAAGGCGCTCAACATAGACTACCTTGCTCCGCTTGCCATCATTAAGAACGGCAGTGTTGACATGTACACTACGTGCCTTGAAAAAAATGTATTTCTTATTAAAGATGGCGCAGGTGTCGGTGAAGGTATCGTCGTTAAGAACTACGACTTCATCAATCAGTATGGCCGCCAAGTGTGGGCAAAGATTGTCACAAACGAATTTAAGGAAAAACACCACAAGGCAATGGGCGCTCCTGAAATCGGTGGCTTAGTATTAGAGCAAAGCATTGTTGACAAGTATGTAACGCAAGCGATGGTTGATAAGGTACACGCTAAGATTGTGCTGGCACAAAGCGGTTGGCACTCAAAATGTATCCCTCAATTATTGAACACCGTCTTTTACGATCTAGTGCAGGAAGAGACGTGGAATTTTATTAAAGAAAACAAAAACCCCCTTATTGACTTCAGGGCCTTGCATGTGTACACCGTTGCTCGCGTCAAGCAATTGAAGCCTGACCTATTTTAATTTATGCCATACTCTCAAAAAATAATTGATGTGGTTGCATCAGCACCTAAGACGATGGGTACGCGTTTGGGTCGTTGGGCTATTCACCTTGATTTCCCTGTTACAAAAATTGCTTACGCGCTAGGCGTCACTCGCCAGACAGTCTATAACTGGTTCATGGGCAAAGAAGTATTCATTGCCTACCAAGAGCGCGTTGAGTTCCTTACAAAAATAATGCAGGCGTCCAAGACGGCTGACGAAGCATGGAGAAGCATATGTTACGCATACAATTTGAAACCTTGAATAAGAACGAGTTGGTTCGTTGGACCGAAGGGCTTATCTGGTCAGGCGCGATGATTCCCCTTTCACTAGTTGAGGAACTGGTTAAGCGCTATAAGTCCGAGTCCAGTACTGAGTTTAGCTACACAGACCCACGCCAGTTACCGCTGTTCGACTAACCCCGCTTAAGGATTCATATGACCCCGCTTGAATTTCTAGCGGTTGTTTTGCCGTCTCCGGGTCACGGACATTACTGCGCGGCAGAGCTAACTAAGAAGAAAACACATCTGTTCGTGGATGTGTTGGACGATATTTACCCCACGGTAGACCAGTGGGTTGCTAAGAAATGTGATGTGTACTTCGCGCTTTCCACCTTCGTTACTGGAGACAAGCGTACGGCTGATAACGCGCAATACATCCGTTCGTTCTTTATTGACATGGACGGCTATGAGTCTAAGAAGGCGGCCGCCATTGCGCTTAATCGTTTCATGGTTGAGACAGGACTAGACCTGCTTGGTTCTCCGTGGATCGTTGCTTCCGGTGGTGGCTTGCATTGCTATTGGCCGCTAGAAAAAGAAGTGACTATCGAAGAATGGAAACCGATAGCTGAAAACTTAAAGCGTTTGTGCAAGCAACAGAACCTGAACATCGACATGACGGTAACGGCTGATGCCGCCCGTGTGCTGCGTATCCCAAACACGTTTAACTTCAAGGCGAAGTACGAGTCACCGCGCCCAGTGCGTCTGATGACTGAAGGGGACTTGTTTGATTTCGAGACGCTGGCCCAGCATATAAACACACAGCTACGTAGTGAAGCGCCGTTGCAGAAGATGGCCTTGGCTACGCTCGACTTACCCGGCGACAGACCTACAGCCCCCACGGCTACGTCAGTCAAACTGTTTGAGAATAGCGTCACCAAGTTCGGCAACATCTTTAAAGCGACCAAGGCAGGGCGTGGTTGCGGCCAGCTTGAACACTACATCAACAATGCGGCCGATGATGGTATGGAGCCGTTGTGGCGTGGCATGCTGAGTATTGCGCAGAAGTGTGAGGACGGTGACCGGGCATCAATCTGGTTGTCTGACATGCACCCCTACGACCATGAGCGTATGCACATCAAGATCGCTGAGATCAAGGGGCCATACCCATGCGTTAAGTTCGACAGCGAGAATCCCGGCGTGTGTACCAAGTGTCCACATTGGGGGAACATTACTAATCCGTTGGCACTTGGCCGTGAACTGGCTGTAGATACAACGCAGAAAACAATCGAGTTGCCGGCACCTATCGGTACGCATGAGCCAATTAAAAAGGTACTGCGCCCAGAGACACCTAAAGGTTGGGCGTACGGTACACACGGTGGTGTGTTCATGGAGAAGGACGACGAAGACGCTGAAGGCAATCGTATTAAGCGCCAAGTAATGCTGCTGCCGTATGACATGTTCCCTGTGCATATTTTGAATGTGGCCGGTGAGCATACGGTTCACTTGCTGGCGCTGCGTCCTGAAGGCGCGCAAACCGTTACGCTGCCGCAGAAGTCTGTGGTAAGTAAGGATGAAGTATCAAAGCATCTGGCCAACCAAAACATCTTAGCGGCGTTTGGTTCAGGTAATGACAAGAACCTGTTTGACTATGTGAGAGCGTGTGTGGAAAAAATGAGTACTGAAAAAGCCCCTGTAAGAGTCCCGTCCAACTGCGGTTGGCAGCCGGATGATACGTTTGTGTTTGGTGGACGCATCTATTCCGAAGGCCCGTCTGTTGAAGTCCCAATGGCAGGGCTTGAGAACATCACGAACAACACGCAGCCTGCCGGCCATCTGGATATGTGGCGTAACGTCATCAACCTGTTCATCAAGAAAAAGATGTATTCCCATTTGGCCATTTTGCTGGCCGGTGCTAGTGCGCCCCTGATGCGCTTCACAGGTATGTACGGCATGACCTACCACTGCGGTTCAACTGAGTCAGGCACAGGTAAGTCATTGGCGTTGGAAGCCGCTGCATCTATCTGGGGTCACCCAGTTCACTACCGCACAGGTAAGGGCACATCGGCTGTTGCAATGCAGCAACGCTTGGGTTTGCTTAACAGCTTCCCATTGGTAACGGACGAGATCACTAGCCGCAACCGTACGGACTTTGAGTGGATGCCTGCGTTCTTGCTGGATATGACCGAGGGCCGTGGTAAAGAGCGTATGGAGTCCGGCGCTAACAAGGAACGTGTCAACTTATCGACATGGATGACGGTGGCAATTATGTCTTCCAACACCCACGTTGTCGATTATCTGACAGGTGGCCGCAAGCATGCGTCTGAGGGTGAACTACGCCGTCTGTTGGAATTCATCATGGATCAGGAACTGTCTTGGGAACCGCATGAAATTTCAATACTGAAGTCGCTGGCTACCAACTACGCGGTGGCTGGTGAAGTGCTGGCTGACTACTTGGCCAAGAACGTCAAGATGTTGCACAAGCTGGTGCCTGAGTGCGTAGCTAACATTTTCCAAGAGTTCGACGCTACGAATGATGAGCGTTTCTGGATGGCTGGTATTGGTGCTGCCGTGGCCGCAGGCATCGTGATGAACAGTGAACATGCGAATGTGATTGACCTGCCAATGCAGCCGATCATTGATGATTTCAAGCGTGTGGTTATGTTCATGCGTAGCAACATCCGTAGCAGCAGCCGCAGCGCAGAAGATGTACTGAACGCCTTTACCCGCGAGTACTACGGCAACTTCATCGTGGTTAAGTTTGGCTACGAAGGCGGCGTGCTGGCCGAACTCGGCAATGGTGGTGCGATTGATGCGTCAACTACCCGGTCACATATCATGGGTCGTATTGAGCATGGCCTGACAGCCGGCTGCATTGATTACTACATTGAAGAGCGTCTGCTTAAAGCGTTCTGTTCATCCATGAGCTTCGGCTACTCGGACTTTAAACGCCAGCTTGAAGGGCAGTTTACGGTGTCGTATATGCCTAAGAAGGATATGATGGCGCGTACTAAAGGCCCGCAGATGCGGGTAGCTACCTTGAAAATCTCACGCCGCATTGAAGACGATGAAATTGCAAATCAACTATCCGTGGCACCTAGTTGAGAGAGGGCAGGGGTTTTTTGTCCCCTGCCTCGATGCGGAGCCAGTCATTCAGGCTGGACTCCACAAGGCTCTCGGCTACCGTTACTTTGATGCTAGGGCTAAGATTGGTGTAAAGAACGGGGTCATTGGGGTGCTGTTCTATCGGTTGCCTTTAAAAATCTAGTCGCATAGGCGTTGCGTACTTTATCAATACGGGCAACCGCTGCATCTTTTTGTTCAGTCGTAAGTTTTGCTGATGCCAGTACTCTGCGGCGAATGCCAGACAACTCACCCATCCTTTGTTGAACAGCGCCGGACATGGATGCGCTTGCTATGCGGTTACTGTATTCCTTAGCAAATTCCTGCGCTTCTTCTGTACGGCCATTCATCATCATTTCTTTATACGTACCCTTAACTTGCTGAATTTCCAGCATGCGTTCGTACGCTTGGTCCAACTCACCACGGCCTTCTACTGGTTGGAACATAGGGCCTACTAGTGGCATTTTGCTTAGCGGTGTCGTAGCTTGTTCAATATCAGCTACTTCGGAATTTCCGCGCAGCATTGCTATAGGGGTGTTAACTAAAGACACTAAGCCAATACCAAGGCTGCCGGTGTGGCCGCGGATTAAGTGGTCAATTTTAATCGGTGTTAAGCCCACATCGCCGGTAACGCTTCCAAGTAGCTTGGCTACTTCAGTAGTGGTTGCGCGATAGCGTTGCGTTGGCAGCATATTTTTTTGTTCACGCTGAGACTCAATGTCCCCACCAAAGAATGATTTTCCTAAGTACGTTTCCACGCTAGGCTTGATGGCAGCAGGTAAGCCCAATGGGTTAGACATAGCCAACAACTTACCCATACCCTTAGCGGCAACGCCGGCCTTCTCGTCACCATACGCCACGTTATAGACCATCTCAGGCAATGCTTTGAACAGATAGCCTAGCTCGAAAGGGATTGGGATACGCACCATCTCATCAAAGAATGGTAGACGGATAAACCAGTTGCCGTACCGTTCTTCAGGTGTGGCTTTCTTGTATTCATCGTCATCCTGCATCATTGCAGCGTAGGCAATCGTACCGGCAGCGATCATTAGCCCACGGCTGATTAGCTTCATCTGGATATTAGCGCGCTTCGAGTTAGGCATCTTACCTTTGGATGCGCGATAAAGAACGTCTAAGCCTTGAATCTGAGAATTGAAGAACGGGATCATAATTGCCAGCGCCCGTGAACTAGGGGACAAACCGTGGCGGCCGAAGTTCATCGACTCAAGTGTACGGAGCAGCGCCTCTTGCTCAGTCATACCTTTACGGATTGAGTCTTTGTAGACAACAACCCGTGTAGCAGCATCGCCTTGCATAGCGAACGCATCGGCCTTAGCCATCAATTTAGACCAGCCCCATTTACCACTAGAGATGTCACGAAGCGCTTTCTGCATATCACGCTGGTCGCCAGTCATTACGTTACTGCTAATAGCCCCTGCGGCCATAAGTTTCGCTTCTTCAGGACTATGTCCGGCAATCATTTTACTCAACTCCGCCATCGAGTTCATAACGGGAATACCGTCAGTTCCAGTAGTCAACCACGCAGTTAGTGGATCACGAATAGCTTGTTTAAAAGCGTAGGTTGGTACACGCGTTACGCCCTTACGCAGAATATCGGCAGGCCACCCCATTGCTTTAATGATGGCGGGTAGGGATGTACGGATACCTTCAAGGCCACGCACAATCAACGCCGCCGGCACACCATACTGATCGGAGTCAATCTTTACAAAGGTATCAACGCCTTTGATTTTAAAGCGCACTACGTCCGGAGACTCAGGACCGCGGCCCGTACTAAAGGCACTAGCAAAACCACTGTTGTATAGCTGGTATGCGGTTTCCTTAATCATCTGGTTACGCAGCGCCATGTTGGTTAGCATGAACGTGTTCTGGATAGAGCTTGTAAACACCGGCATAATTTGCGTACTATCACCAACAAGCTGTTGAAGCTCAGGCTCTTCCTTCAGATTACCGATACGCACAATACGCTCTCTATCAACCATCAGTTCAATGTCTAAGTTACCACGGTTAACACGGTAGTAAGGGATGTACGTGATCTGCTTAAGGCGTGCAGCTTCTTCCGCTTTCATAGCGCCTGTAGCTACAAGTAAGTCCAACAAACCGGCGTTGTACTCTTGGTAGATGTCCATTGCTTCTTTGAACATGGCCTTGTCTTTAGGGCTTTTGTTCAGCAATTCAACGACTTCATTGTATTCACGCTTAGCCGTAGCAGGGTCTTTAAGATTCAGCTTGTCCCAACCAATAGCCTTAGCACGTTCGCCAGATATGAGTGCAGTTAGGATGGCTTCTTTGTCAGTGTCGTTACCTATTTTAGAAGGTGCTATAGCCTTAGCCATTTTCATCAAGCTTGCACCAGACTTACTTTCGTACACATGCTCAACACCGTTCTTGGTCGCCTTCTTAGCTAAAGTCAACGGGCCGTTAGTAATAATCTGTGTAGCAAGCTGGCTGCGCTGTTCGCCAAAGCGTAGGAAGTACTCAGCGTTGGTAGCTTCTAACTCAGAAATTATGCGACCGTTCTTACCGGTCTGGCCAATGCTCTTGGTGAAGGCTTCTGACAGCGCTGCAAATTTATCAATGTGCTGTACACGCCCCGACATACCAAAGAAGTTAGCGCGCAGTTTGTCGATGATGCTAGGTTCTTGACCGATGAACGACTTACCAAAGCGAGACTGTTGACGGAAGCTACGGAAGGCCGTGGTGCCGTCTTTGGCCGTGTATGCGCCAATTGCTTTATCCTCGAAGGCTTTGTTGGCTGCTTTCAGTGCATAGAACACATCGGATGTAGACATCTTAGCCATCTCAGCCATGCCCATACGGCGCATGCTATCGCGGATCATGCCAACGAATTCTTTAAGCCAACGCCCAGCCTTTTCACGGAAGGACTCAGTTACGCGTTGCTCACCAGTGTAGGCAATGATCTCACGCAGTGCTTGAGTATTCTGTTGGTTTTCATTCAGCCCTTGCTCAGAGGCCATCTGTGCAGCAGAGCGTGCTTTAGCTAGTAGCTCAACGCCGCCCAGTTTTTCTGCCAGCTTAAACACGTCGGTGTTTTTAGCGTACTGCGCTAAACGATCTATGCCGATAACGGTGTCAATGCCGTAGTGGCCAACTAGCTCATGGAAGATAGTCTTCTCAAGGTCGATAGCGTTAGCATGCTGATCGCCAACAATCAACACCGTACCGTCAGGCAACACCGCACCTTTAAGCACATCGCCTTTTTTGTAACCATCCCGAACAAGGGTAGCCACTGTTTCAGGCTTAATATCGGCAAGCGTAGGGGCGTACTCCAGCTTCACGTGTTCTGGTAAATCTTTTTTTACAGCATCAACTAAGGACTGCGCTTCCTTAACATCAATTGCTTTTTCAGTTGCCTCGCCAGTACGGTGTGCGGTCAGCGCGAAGTCGTCCAAAATGTCGGTTACTTTTTCGCTTTCAACAGCTTCTTTAAAATCTGCTTCTACTTGGGCAAGCGCTTTCTTTTTAACTGCTTTTTTAGCCACAAGATTAGGTGCCAGCGCTTCCTTCTTTTCAGGAACAGGTGCGCCTTTTTTAACTTGATTCTCTGGACGTGCGCGGTCACGCGCAGACTTGCCTAGCTTCTCCATTTCCAAACGCTTTTCTTCAGCTATGGTGCTGCTGGACGCCACTTCTCTGCGCTTGTACAAACCCTTGTGGATTGCTGCAATTTGTTTTTCAATTGGGTCAATGGCTGCATCAAGTTTAGTAATTTCTGCTTCTAACTTAGCTTTAGTACGCTTAAGTCCGTTTATCTTCTGCTTAGTAAACGGTTCGCCTTGCGGTGCGGCTGCGCTAGCTATAGCTTCTGGCTGAAGCAATGAAGTAAAACTAGATGGTGCGGTAGGCGCAACTTCACGGCCCAACTCAAGCTGCTTATTAACGGTATCGAGTTCGCTGGCAACATCACGGCGGGTATCTACCAAAGAACGCTTGGCATTCTTTTGCGGTGTCTCAATAGCGTTGGTCAAAGACTCCAGCTTTTCCGCTAACTTAGGGGCACGTGCCAAGTACTTAGTGCGCTCAACGACAGTGCCGGGCAGATTCAAACGATCCGCAAGACGCTCTTCCATTGACATAGTTTTGTCGGCCGGCACAACCTTTTTCTCAATAGGCTCAACAGGGGCGACTTCTGGCGCAGGGGTAGATTCTGTCGTAGCTGTCTCAGCCACGGTGGCTTCAATTGCTGGCGCAGGTTCCGCTTCCTTAATAACTTCTTCGGACACAGGTGCCACAGACTCTTGTTTTTCTACAGGTGCTACTTCAGGTACTACAGGCGTAGCTTGTGCGGCTGCTGGCTGTTCAGTAATGGCCGCGGTCTGTGCTGTTTGATCGGCTACCGTCTTTTGGTACTCAGCATTAGTAGCATCGCGTTGCGCGACCAAAGCATCTAACTTAGCTTGAATCTTAGGAACGGCGTCGAATTCACCAAGCTGATTAGCGTCCTCAAGGCGTTTAGTTGCACGCTTGATTTGGCCTTCTAATTTAGTCAACGACGCTTGCGTAGGCGGCAGAATTTCCAATGCTTTCTCTGGACGCTGGCGTATGGTAGGTTCTTCGACAGTAGCGGCTTTTTCTACAGGCGCGATTGCTTCTGCTACAGGTGCAGCAGGGGGTGCCACTTCTTGTGCGGCGGGGACTACGGTAGCATCAGGTGTAGGCGCTGCGGCGGCCGGTGTTTCTACTGGAGCGTTTTGTTGGGCCACGGCCAGCATTTCTTCTGGCGTAGTTGGGGCTGTGCCGGGCGGT
>Ga0208643_1000945_pt1 | contig 17631 bp, 21 predicted proteins | sample VirMetDEL_Nov_12_FD_184516 | JGI IMG/M metagenome (GOLD analysis project Ga0208643, IMG submission 184516) | Aqueous microbial communities from the Delaware River and Bay under freshwater to marine salinity gradient to study organic matter... | ecosystem: Environmental > Aquatic > Marine >... | reverse complement strand
GTATAAGTAGTGCCATCGTAAGTAGATGCAGGATTTATACCATCCGTTAGGACTATCTTAGGGCTACCCCAGTTAAACTTAGAAAAACGTACTTTAGAAACACCTGTCATAGTAGGGGAGCCTGAAGTAGTTACTGCCACCCAAGCATCTGTAGAATCATTCCAGTAGTGGAGGTAGTTGTTGCCACTAGAGGGTTTACGGCAAGCAAGAATACCATCGTTGACCCCATTAGCTACGCAGACACCTAAGACACTACCTGTCCCTGTAACAGTACCGTAATCGTTTAAGTAACCATTAATTTTTCTGTAGCCACCCGTAACAGCAGGCTCGTAGTTAATCAACGAGATAGCTGAACCAGGCTGTGTCTCACCTTGTGAAAGAACATCACGGCTAGTGTTAAGACCACCTTGGCAGAATACCTTAAAGGATGCTAGGTTCTCAGCCATTAGTGACCGCCACTAAAAGAAGATGTATTACCACGTGTAACTACAGTAGAGCGGATCTCAATAGCATCATCCATTAAGACACGGCGCATAGACTTAATACCATCCTCAAAGTTATTCTGGTGCATCGCTGCACTCTGCTCGTTACTACGGAAGCGCATCATAAACATCATAGCACCATCAATAAGTACGTGCTTAAAACGATCTGGTATAACTGATACGTCATTGTATAGTGTAAGGTCCGAAGGGAAAGACCAGTATACGTACTCAATCTCATACGCAGCATTAGGTACGGGAGTTACGCCAAAAGCTTCTCCATAGGTCTGATACACAATCGAAGGGGCAGACTCACCGTTTACTGTATCACCACCATCGTCAGAAGATCTATAGTTCTGAATATAGTTTTCATAGGAAATAGCACCCAGTCTTTGAGGGGCATTGTTTTTAGATGAAAGTTTTTTGATGTAAAAAGTATCCCAGTCAGCACTGGAGTAGTCTGCAGGAAAGTTATATTGACGTGTACCTGCTGTTAAAGTTTGAGTGTAAGTATTTTTAAGAAATGGCCACTCTTGACCATCTTGTAGAATAAGTCTAATGCTACTATTAATTGCATCTTTTGCTAGTGCTTGAACATTACGTGCTGTATCGAACCCATCACCCGCAAGATCAAGGGTGACCTCGTTCATTCTTCTAAGAAGTTCATTTACCAGTGAAACATAAGTAGCCATTACAAAAATCCTTTGGATAGCCTAAAGGGGCCAGTTTCCCAGCCCCTAAAGATTATTTACTTACACTTGATCACGAGCTACTTCTGCAGCACCTTTGCCATCAACGTCAGCAGTCATTGCCCACACACGTAGTTTACCTGCTGTTGCTGTACCTGTAAGGGTATCAACTGTAAGGTCCAGTGTGTCTTCTGCTGTCAGGTAAGCAATGCCAGCAATAGAAGGAGCTACTGCTCCTACTGCCTTACTAGCCATTGCATAAGCTGCAACAAAAGCATCATCATCAAGGCCAGTGCCAATATCGAAAGTCAAAGCAGATGCACCTGTAAGTGCTTCTGTGACTTCTACACCAGCAGCCAAGATAACTGTTTGTGCAGGAAGAGTAGCAACTGTATTGGCACCAGCAGACAGTGCTGTTGCCTCAAGTTCTACTGAGATCATACGAATACCGTTCATTGTTTAATCTCCCCTTATGCTAAGTTATATTTGGCAGTTACAAGAGCTTCTGGACGAAGGATCTTGCGACCGTATAGATGCATACCACGAACGATGTCAGCAAAGCTGTCAGGGTCACGGTAAGTTTCAGTCTTACTGATTTGCTCCGCAGTTGCGACAGCAGAATCATGACCAGCTACGATTGCACCGAAGTTAGCATTCTGGTTTGCAGTACCTGTTGTACCTGGACCAGTACCCAGTGCTGGCAAGTTGCTTGAGCTGTATACACGGAAACCGTGGAAGTTGTTCAAGACAAGACCATTACGAAGGCCACCTGATTCACCGAAGTCTGAATTGAAGAGGCGTGAGTCCTCATCACGAAGTACTTCCATGAACACTGGGTCTACTACAATCCAACGACCTTGTGTGTCAACTTGCTGTTGATCTAGCAAACGACCCATACGAGCCACCAGCATAGCTGGGGAAACGTAGGCAGTTGGCAGTGCAGTTGCACCTGGTAGACGTGCTGCTACAGGGATTGAGTGGTCACCAGCAGAAGCTGTTGTGATGTTACCAAAGTCACTCTTTTTCAGTTTCATGCTTGAAAGCAATTCATCTGAACCTGCAGTTGCTACAGCTTTTGTACCATTCACAGTGTCATTCACAGTATCTGCAGAACCATGTAGTGCAGACTGTTTGTAACCTGTCAGGTAACCCAAAACTTCTTGGTCATGCTGATCAGCCAGGCGGTAAGCCGCACGGTTGGTTGCAAGATCCATGAAATTTACGTGGCTGTGAGCTTCTTCGATGTCGTCGATTTTGAAAGCATAGTAGTTGCTTTTGTCGATTACAAGGGAGAAGTCTTCATCATCAAGATCCTGTGCTGTGATGTTCTGGCCACGGGCATATGCCGCAACTGAAATCTCAGGCTCTTTGATAATTTTAACTGTATCACCTTGGTTTGCAATTTCCCCAAAATAATCAGAGTTAGTTACATCACCAACTACAGTTGATTTACGGAAGGCAAGTTGTACCTTCTTCGAATAGATAACGGAACTAAAGTTACCGTTCGGGAGGTTGGTATAACCCCCAGCTGATGCGAATGCCATTTTCTTTCTCCTAGAATGTTTGGCTTAAAGATAGAGATATATACGAGTTTAAGGTATATACCTCAACTCATAGAAACTAAACAACAAGGCAAAGAGGCTGAATGTTTTCTAGGGTGCGCTAGACTAAAGGTTGGCCAACCATAAGTTTTACGGGCCTGTACTTATCCAGGTAGTTCTTATTCGTATGTTTAAGTTTTAAGGGTTGTTTGGCAAGAGAGGTGGTCCACAAGGGAGGCTCTTGTTCCTGCCAATAGTTATACTCCGGTAAAGATAGATGTCAACACCTAACGTGCATTACCGGACATATCATAGATAAATTTACCAGTCCTCATAGCTTTGGTAATTTCATCTTGACGTTCTTCAAACTCTTGAGCAGACATACGTGCAACTTCAGACTCAGAAATCTGACCTGCAGTTTCACTCGCCTCCACAACAGCTTTGGAACCTTTACTTACTAGACTTGCTGCCTTCTTGGTAGAAGCTTTTTTAGCAGTTTTAGTAAGGCCTTTATCAGACTTATACAAGTCGATAACTCTAACGACAGAGGCTGGATCATCTGCATTCTCATAGATTGCATCTTGTACCCACTTAGGTTGTTCCTCTGCCCAATCATGAAACTCGTCTGAAGCTTTTAGTTTATAGAAATCGGGATGAGTTTCCATTATAGCAGCTTCAGCTTTTTTACGTTCGGCTTCTGACTGTACTTTATCTAGCTCTGACAGACGTGACTCTGCTTTCTGAAACATCTCTTGAGCTTTTTTGGCTGCAATTGTCTCTACAATACCAGCTACATCTGGGTACTCACTAGCCCATTTTTCAATATCTTCGTCAGACTTAGGTGCTCTAATACCTTCACTATTCATACGGTTTTCAAGAGCTTCTAGCTTCTCTTCCCAGTCTTTTTCTTTTTGCTGCATGTGCCTACGCAGGTCACCATACCGTTTCTTAAATGACTTTTCTTCTCTGGATAAGTTAGAGTCATCTTCTTCAGAGACTGCTTCAACTACTTCTTCCGTAGTTTCTTCTGCTTTTTCATCAACTTCCTCACCACGAGCTTCAGCTTCTAGGTGAGCAATTTCTTTTTCCTCTTCTTCCATTCTAGCTTTTTTACGAGCGTGGTTAAATCCACGATCTACAAAGCCAGCTGATCTTGGGGATTCGATTGTATTTGCTTCGGACATTTTTACTTCCTTATGTTGGGGCTAGCAGTATTGCTAGGTCGCCTTATCGTTGTTGTAGTGCAGTTATTATTTCTTTTTAGTTTTCTTCATCAAGCCGCCTTTATTAAAACCCCCAGATCCAGTTTTTGGATTGTACGTACCAACGCCATAGCTATTTTGAGATCCTGACCCATAAGTTGAAGTACTAGAACCACTTGTTCCACTTGAGCCAGAACCACTTGTTCCACTTGAGCCAGAACCACTTGTTCCACTTGAGCCAGAACCACTTGTCCCACTTGAGCCAGAACCACTTGTCCCACTTGGTCTTGATCTTGGACGGACCGTAGTAGATGTTGGGGTATATATTGGTGTTCCACTACTACTGGTCCCTACAAATGTACCGCTGCCACCGGGAGGACCATCATCATTATTACTGGTATAACCCCCTGTTACTACTGTTTCTTGGCCAGTAGTGGGGTCTGTAACAGTACTTTTTAGGTTGGGGTCATAGGTCATTCCAGGCGGTGCCACGGCCTGTAGTACACGTATCTGTTGATTTTCTGTTAGTCCCAAGGTACTCTGATCAAATTCCATACCTTTAGGCATATTAAACTTAACTTGTTGTGCAAAATCATTTACACCACTAAGTGCACCAAAGTAATCTGCGCCTTGTACAAGCAAGCTAGACTTTCCTACTAGCTCTTCTGCACGTTTATTCAGTGTATCTGCTAACGTAGTATTACCTTTAGCAGCAGCTACTAATGCTGCAGATCTTACTTCTGCAATTGTAGAGCCTTGTCTTACAGAGTCAAACAATCCGAAACCTATAAGACCCGGACCCCCAAAGAACTTAGAAGCACCCCCTTTAAGTAATTTATCTTCAAATTTATTACTACTCTCTAAACCAATCTTAGCAAGGTCTTCATCGGACATGCTAAAGTAATCTACATCAGGTTCTTTCCATTGAAAACCCCCAGCACCCGGATCGGGTGTTACAGTAGGATCATCTGAACCGGAGGAATCTTGTTTAATTATACACTGCTGGGTTTCTGCATCAAAGACCATGCCCATTTTTTCGCAGGCTTCTTTTCCTGTAGTAGATGTAACTTCAGCTGTTGCTGTAGTAGTGGCAGGAGCACTATCCGCAGTAGTAATAGTTTGAACAGGCTTATAACTTGTAGTGCTGGGTAGATTTTCTTGTTGCCACTGTTGCGGCATGTAAGAAGCTCCTGGAATACTTGCCCAAGAAGGAAGTCCAGCTGTACCGTCTTGATAGTTGTTTACAGGTTGTACATCACCACCGGGAGCAAAGCCTTGGACAGAATTACCTATTGCTTGTGGTGGCTCTTGTTCAGGTACAAAACCACCAGCAGCCATGCCCATCTGTTCTAGTGCAGCCATCTCTTCTGGAGTCAGGGGGTTTTCTTCCATACCACTAGGGCCAATAGGTTCACCACCAATTCTACCATTGGCTTTCATATTAGACAAGCCCATTTTAGCTTCTGTACGTAAATCTTCAAAGAATTTTACACCAAAGAACCGTACAACATCTGCTGGTACGACATACTCACCTTCGGATAGTTGTGCGGGAATATCATCTCGTACTTCTTCCGCAAGAGAACCCGGAGGTATTTCATTACCAGATACCGGATCACGTCTCATGCCATCATCAGTAATACCGCCCTCATTGAAGATCATTTCCATTTGATTGTTCATGTCGTTTACTACGCCTCCTTGGGCAAACTGTCTTGGCTCTTCCACTTTGTACTTATCTACTAACTCGGAAATATTTATAATTGTACCTGTATTACTTGTACCAGTATTAATACTGTCCCCCATATCTGGCACAAAACCTACAAATTTTTCATGTCTTTTGTATGGTAGTTCTGCATTAAATATCTTAACAGGGTAGTTAGCTTCTAGCTCACTTAAAGATTTTTCTAGATCAGTAACATACGTCCTGTAAAATCTGTCGCCCTTATCTTTCTTTAAGTCTCTACCTCTAGCTAAAGCAATTCTTTCTGCTGGGGGTATAACTATGAAGTTTACATCTGATTGAGCTGCCTTTGCTATTAATATTTTTAGAGCCTCATCTACAGCTTGTTTGTTTTTTCTTATGGGAGGAAGACCATAGTCAGTGTTATCCTGGTCAAATCTATAGGAGTATGTAAGAAAACCTGAGTATAATTCGTCAAGATCACTCCTATAAACCTCTTTATTAATTTTCTTTTTTCTTAGTTTTTCTTCTAGTTTATCTAAGTATTCTTCTTTACGTTTTTTATGTGGAACATATTTATAAGATTTAAAAAAATCTTCTATTGAAATTGTTTCCGCAGTATCAAAATTTACTATACCTTCTTTATTGTCACCCAAGAAATCTTTTACAAAATTTTCAAGGTCAAGTAAGGTGGAGCTTTTTAGAGCACTGAGGTCATCTAAAACTTTTGTTAGTTCTGTTGAAAGTATGAACCCTCTATCGGGATATGTAGAATTTAATTTTTGTACACTGCCAAAAGCATCTACAGTACTCGGGGATTTGACACCTTCTTTAACAAGTTCTTTTATAATACTTTTTATTTCTTTGTCTACAGAGCCAAAAATTTCTGAGTAAGCAACTTGATTTTGATTTCCCCAAAATTCTGTTGATTGTTTAAACAACCTGTCAAATTCATTTCCGGGTTTTAAATAACCTTTAGTTAAAAGGTCAGACTGAATTTCTTCTACTAGGAGATAGTTTTCACCTTGGACATCTATTACAAAATTTTGATCTGGTGTATTTAATGTTGGTACACTTAAGTCTGACTGAGAAGGATCAATAATAGAACCCCTTACATGGACCAGAGTGTCATCACTATAGTGTTGATCGTTAGCTTTAAAATTCTTACCCGGATAACCTATATTAGAAGAAATAGGTATGTCAAAGTATTCAACTTCCATACCACCAATAAAACCAGCATCTCTTATTTGCCTTTGAAAATTCTCAAATTGTTTTGGTTTATCAGAAGCAATGTTTGCAATATTTGCAAAGAGACCTCTAGAGTCTTTTCCAACCGCACTTAAAAGTTCTTCTCTACTATATCTTTTCTGAGGATCTATGATACCCTCTTGCAGAGAGGTCTCTGGGATAGAGTCGTTCTTTTTAATCAGATTTAAAAACTCTGACCCAAGCAATCCCTTTTTAGGAATACTTACAGTCTCCGCAAATTCTGAGATAGGTTCACGAAAAAGAATAAAATCTGTATTAAGCAGATCTAAATATGCATCGCTAGCCGCTCCAGAAAAATCATCTACTTGAGAACTAAAGGATTTTTCACGTAGATTATAAGTGGGTGGATTAGACCCGCCAAAAGTTCTTAGGGTATTAGAAGAATCCCCACCGGGAACTTTACCTACAGTAGATGCAGCACCTGTACCACCAGCTAACTCAAAGATATTGCCCAGTGTAACATCTTCCATACCCTTGTTACCTGCGGCAAGATCACCCGGTATCTTAAAGGTTTCCCAAGCAGCGCCTAAGGATTGTTTAAGGAAATCAATGGTTTGTTCTCTAGAGGGGGCAGTGGGATTATCTAAGTAGCTTTTAACAGCAGGAATAATATCCTGTTGTATCTTTTCGTAATTACTTCTTTGATCTTCTGCAGGTCTTACAAAGTAAGTTCTACCAAATATAGTTTTATATTGACGATTACCAAGTTCATCTTGAACACCAGTCCACTTATCACTTTCACTAGCATCCATAGGTCTATCAAAGACTGGCACGTCAGCAATTGATAATGCAGTAGACTCTTGGTTTTCTTCTACTTCTACAGGATTTTCATCGGCAAACTTCTTACCCTCTGCAGTCCAGCCTAAAGCTTCTTCAGTTTGAGTAGCTAGGCCACCTTCGTCAAAAGCATCATACACTTCTGGGTCAATGTCATCTCGGTATCTTTTAATTTGGTTAGGACTAGAGTTAGGTTCTGGATTATCAAGAGACTTCATCATAGCCTTAGCAAGGCTATAGTCTTCTGCCTCATTGTAAGAGGCAATAAAATCCATAGCCCCGTCAATATTTTTTTGTAAATACTCTGGAGTCATTTTTGTTGGGCGCATGCCCAGTGCTTTAGATAACCTATTTAAAAAATTAGGGGGTTTATTTATCTTAGACCCAAACTCTACTCTATCCGGTAATTGATTAGCTTTCTCCTCAACAACAGACCTACCTTTTGTACCCGTTGCTCTTTCCCCTGCAATGCGGGCCTCAACTTCTTTACCATACCTCAAATAGTTTAAGTATAATTCATCTCGCAATTGTTGATATTTATATGCTAATTCCTTAGAAAGTTTTTTTGAATTTGGATTTTTTAGTATTTCTTCTCCGAGAGCTAGCAACTCACTTCGAGTATTTAACAGATTTTTATCTTTTTTTAGATGTGTTTCAAACATATTTTTTGCACTAGAATCTCTGCTTGCCCCACTTAGAATTTTAATACTTTCTAAGTTATTGTTGGCAATAAAATTCATGCCAGTTTTGATAGCATCCTGTGCTTGGGCCGCATGTTGCAACTCGTGAAAAAATGTGCTTCTAAATCCAGCACTGTTTACACCCCTTTCGAAAAGTTCTGTACTTATATTTATAGAATTGTTAGAAGGATCATAAAAACCAAAATAACCTTCTTTATCTGTAAAGCCTACAATAACTTTTTTAAGATCTGGGTATTGTTTAAATAATTCAGAGTGGCTCGGTATAAAAGATTCTAAGCTAAAACCGTCACCAGATTTATTAGTGACTTGTTCTAAACTTTCCTTGACTGTTAAACCATTTCTATCTGCATAATTTGCAACTGGATTTTCTATTTTTATTTCTGCATCAGGTATTTCAAATTTATATTGATTTGGAAAACCTGCAGAAATTTCTGATCCTGGAGCAGCTGTAGCAACCCTACCAGTCATTTCTTCTATTTCTGCAGGAGAAGCACCTTCCGATTTCATTTTTGCAGCTTTTTCTAGTGCACGGCCTTGGTAATCTCTTGCTGCAGGGCCAGCCATGATCTGTCTAGTAACATCAGGTTTTGGTCCACTTAACATATTGTCTATTTGATCTGAAGACCTATTTAAACCAGCTTTTTTAGCACCTGCTTTAATTGCACTAACAGCAACATCTCCTAGTACCGGCAGAAGGCCTAGTACTTCTAAACCCCCCATCATACCTATTTTAAAATAATCAGGGTCTTCTTTTTGCAGCTCTTGTCTTATTTCGTCTATACCCATAACTGTGCCAACAGGTGTAAACTCAAGTCCCATTCTACCCATCTGAACAGATAAAGGTGTATCAGTCCTATCACCATACACATTTGAAAAGTTGCTTGCACCAGGTGCTACTTCTGCACGTTCTTCTTCTGTCATATCAACAAGGCGTCTACGGTAATCAGCCATTTACTTTTTCCCTAAGATACTTAAATTTATTAAGGCAAGCTGCTTGACCTTGCAATCTAAAAAGATCTTCTACAGAGCTAGCTTGTTCCATCTCTCGATGGACAGCAGCTAATCTAGAGTCAAGCTCTGCAAGAAAAGATTCCCACAGAGCCTTATCATTTACTAGAGGCTTTAGATTATGCATTACTGTACTGGGCCTTGTCCTGTGTTACCTGAGAAGCCCTGTTCTCCTGGCTGAGGGGCTGTACCAATACCGATATTACCCCCACCGCCTCCAGCGGTATCCTGCACTCCTGGTGGTCCTCCTGCTCCCTGAGGAGCTTGTCCCGGTGGTGGTGCTGGTGGTGGGTTAGCTTCTTGGAACTTCTTAAGGATCTCTGCCTGTACAGCTGCGTCACCCATAGAGTTTACTAGCTTGTCTGGATCAAGATCCATAGACTTAGCAATCTCACGGATAATGTAATCCATCTTAGCAAATGGTGCTAGTACCGGATTCTGTACTACTTGCAAGAACTGCATAAGTCTTTGGCTACGTACTTCATTAGCCATCAAGCTTTCTGTACCACGAGCCTTAACATCAAGGTCACCCTTAATCTCTGGGTCGTAGTCAAACTGCATGTTGAAGTGAAAAAATGCTTTTGCTAGTGGCGCTAGAAGATAATCATCTACGTTTTTGATTACGTTTCTAATACTGCCATTAGCTGCAGACATAAGCATAGAGATACCAGAGGCTGTTCTACCTACACCAGATACCCCCGTCTGCCCGTGAGCAAACGAAGGAAATCCAGTAGATTCATCCGCAAGTACACGAGCCTTGTCAAACATCTGCATGTTCTCATTAGACACGTTAGGGAACTTGGTGCCGAAGATAGCTTGACCCGGAGCACCCCCTTGACGACGGAAAACCTTTCCCGGATAAACACTTAAGTCTTGCCCAGGTACTAGATTAGTTTCGTCCACCTCAATCAACATATTACCAGACAGTGCAGCATTGTCAACAGCCATACGCATAAAGCCGTTCATCAATGTTTGAGTATCATCCATGTTCTCTGCAAGGCCTACGCCAAACATAGAGTATGGGTTTACTTCGTAAGGCACTGAATAGTATGGGATAATAGAAGGTGTAAATGGGTTCATTACAAGACGTAGCACTTGTCCATTACAAACCCAGATATTTACAGACACTTGGTCCATATCTTTAAGTTCATCTGGTACGTCTACCTCGTGCCCTTCAAGTACTTCTGTATCCACGTTACCCCAGAATTCCAGAACTTCGAAACGCTCTGCACCGGATTCTTGGGAATTATCCTCCATAACTTGCTCCCACCACTCTTTAACATAGGACTCACCCATGCTAACAGCTGTGTCAATAGAGTTTTTACGGAAGAAAGGACGGTTCTTAAGATTGCGTAGCTGTGTGCGAGACATCTTGTGACGTTCAACCACGTACTCAGCTTCGTCCATATTAGCTGCATCTGGATCAGGATAGAAATTCCAGATAGAAACTGAAGATGTTTGCGGAACTGTTTTATAAATTGGCTCATACTCACCCTCATCGGACCAATTAGGATACTCTTTGTCTACAGCAAATGGGCCTTTCATGACCCCTGTTCCAAACAAAGCACATTCAAATGCAGCTACACGTAACTGTTTGTTTGCATTAGATTCTTCCAGCTGGTCATGGATTTTCTTTTCCATCTTCTTAGCTGAAATCATAGCTGGGTGGATAGTAACTTCTGTAGCTGTACCGCCAGTACCTTCTTTAAGTTCTGTGATAACCGGAGAAAGTTTTTTCTCTAGACCTGCAAGTCTTTCACGCAAGTCAGCTGAAGTTTCACCTGGAAGAAGTTTCATTTCTTCTGGCGAAAACTCAGCTTTAGCTTTTTGCATATCAGTGTTAGTTTCAAAGTTTACTGACTCTGCAACACCTTCAGGTAAAGTAGTGGGGTCAATAGAAATAGGAAACTTCGTATTACCAAACAGTACTTCTACAATCTGACCGTATGCAGCAAGTACTTTTGTTTTAGTAACTTTAACAAAGACCTGGGACTTTTCTGTAGAAGTAAACTGTACATCAGAACCATACAATCCACGATAGTTTCGATAGGCTTTTACCCAGCGCTGCTCTTCAGTTTCTCTTGAAGTAGATGCTTTTGAATACCTGTCTGTAACTAAAGAAACAATAGTTCCAACTACAGGATCAGAGTAACCATCTTTATCTGTGTCTTCAATAGCCCTAGAATCAGCTGAATCCATAGCCATTTCGTTTTCAAAGATTTCGTCTTCTTCCATGTTACTTCCTAATAGCCAAAGGTTGGATCACTTATTTGAAAACCAGAACTTGATGTTGGGTTATAATCAAATAGGCTGCTTCTTGGTCTTGTCATTACACCATAACGCAATGCATCGTATAGGTGGTCTTCTGCATGAGTATCTACATCTTCTGGATTATTCTTATCCAAGGGTATAGAAGGTAGTTGAGAGATTAGGTTTTTGCAAGTGTTAAAAATAACTAATCTAGGTTGTTCAGTAAACTCATCTACTTGAAGTCTTCTGTGTATTTCGTTCTTACCCGATACACGAGAACCTTTAGATCTATCTGCAGGTCTCCACCTGCAACCTTTAACAATCATCTGTTCTGCGAGTGAAGGTCCAGTATCCCCTCGTTTGTGCCAGAGTGAGCTGTCAAGAACTCCGTAGCGAATTTTTTCTTCAGACTCAGCCTCCAGTATCATATCAGCTAGATCTGTGGCTAAAACCTTTTGTACATACATTTCCCTATATACAATTAGCTGTTCATCAGGTGCCACTGCTATCCAGACTATTCCACTATAAGATCCATAACCGTAGTCAGCTGCTCTAAATTTTGGCCAGCTATGCGGTATATCAAAAGGTTCTACTACATGGATTCTTCTGTTAAACTCTGGAAAGGCTGCGCCCTCGTTAATATCCCAGTCACCTTCTAGCAATTGTCTTCTTTGATGTTCAGGTAGCGAAAGCAAGTTAGCTTCGTACATTCCATCATCGGCTAGGTAAGGATTGTCAAACAGTGTGGCTGGAATAAATCTTCTTTTAAATAGTGGTTGACCTTCTCTTGTGTGTCCCTTAGGCCAAGCAATAGTTTCACCAGTTTCAGGATCAGTAGCCCAAAAAGGTTTCCTTTGAGTACCGGGATCAATAAAAGTTTTCTTAACCCACTGATGTCCCGGACCTCCAGGGTTAGTAGTAGCTCTCATGTAAAGTGGTAGGCCACTAGCTTTAGTAGTACGTAGACGAGACCTCATATAGTTCCAGGGATATGGAGTGGACCACTGAGTAAGTTCGTCAAACCCAATCCAGTTAAATGCTTGACCTTGGTATCTCATAACGTCATCGTCACGATCAAGGTACGACATCCAGAGAGTAGCTCCACTGGGTGCTACCCAAGTCTTGTCCCTCTCCATAAATTTGATACCCGGTATTGCTCTGGGATATAGCTGTTTACTTACCGAGATAAGTTCTCTAAGTTCTTCTGTACTACGACGAACAAGAAGCATCTGTGCATTTGGGTTATTCAAGTACCGCACAGGATCAGCAATCATTGCGTAAGATTTGCCACCACCAGCTGACCCACCATACAAAACTTCCTGTTCAGTGGAAGCTAGAAATTCTGTTTGTGGCCCAGGGTTAGGTTCAAAAAGAATTTCTCTTTGCGCAGCAGCTACATCAATAGGCTCAGGCTTTACCTGGGCTGGCACTGTCTTCGACAGGACGTCTTTTACCGAGTCTGTTGGCTTCGAGCTTTTCCGCTTTTTCTGCTGCCTCTTTGTACCTTTCGGCATAGAAGCGTTGGATTGAAGCTGCTGCCTTACGTTTTTGCTCAATCTTAACCCTCTTAAACAAACCTACATGAGATATATATCTACCAGATGCTTCACTTAACCAAGCAGCCACCTCACGGTAACTGTACTGACTTAAGTGTTTCTTAGCTTGTTCAAAAAGCTCCAGCTCTTCTGGGATTGGAAGTAGTATATCAGAGTCATCGGGATCTTGTCTATACCCAAATGGAAGAAACCTTCCAACTCTAACTAAAGGTACCCACTCCCATTCACCATTTACTTTTTCAGGTTTAGGTAGTTTCCAAGTTTTAGTTTTCATTTTCTTTTGGAGGCAAAATAAATAAAGGACTTTCTGCTCTCACTTCAATTTTGTCAGTCTTAACAAAACCTGCACGATCCATAAAGTCTTTTGCTGCTGCCATCTTCTCTTTGTTGCCCAGGTCAGTGGGAGATCTCATTACTTGCATCATAGCCCAAGCTGCAGCTGGGCCACGAGTTGCGATAAAGTCTTTAGTTCTTTCAGCTACTTCATCTTTTAAAGCAGACATGAGAGTAGTAGAAGACGTGCCTTCGGCATACCCTGCAAGCTTTAACGCTTTTACAGGGTTGCCTTCAGCCTCTTCAAACAAAGCATCTAAAAATGCTTGTTGTTTCTCTGTTAGGTTACGAGCCATATATCCTCTGCCTAATTTCAGAACGAGTAATTCCAATATCCTTGAGTTCTTTATTACTCATACTTTTTAGGATATAAAAATCTGCACGGCGTTGCTGAGTTTCTTGGATTGAGTGGAGTACTTTTTTAGCGAAGTTAAACATTTTATTCCTCATAGGTTATGCTGCAAGCAGCTTATGAAGAATAGTTTTACATATATAGTTATATCATACCATAGACAATAATGCAACCCCGCTATTACCCTACTGGGATGAAGGTTTCCGTTACAGTAAGAATAGTGTCAATGTGCCCAGCAGATGTAGGTACGTTTTGTATCTTGTCACCCGGCTGCAGTACTAGGTCGATGTCGGAAAAGGTAACGTAATCACCTGCATTTAAACTCTTACCTGAAAGAAAGTGAGACGTGTAGTTATCAGCTGCTACATACCACTCTACATCTACAGAGTTTGTACTACCACCACCATTAACTATGTGGATGAACGTAACCTCAGCTACACAATTAGCAGGACATGTATATACAATCTCTGTAGCAGTGCCACTGTTGTGGCCATACACAGAACGCATACGTGATGGTTTACCTGGATTGATTAAAGACATATATTCCTACTTTGATTTTTTACGGGCTGCCATAAAACGATTAAAACTTTCTTCAGTTTTACCCATAGAAATAGGAAGACCCGCAGCTTTCTTTTCTTCATTTGACATGTTTTGAAATCTTTGGTAACTAGGGTTTGCATTTTGCTTTCTAGCTATTTCTGCTATCTGTCTTTTTTTAGTTTCGGCACGACCGTCTCCACGACCACCTTTAAGAAGGTTTTTAACTTCTATCTTGTCTGGATCAGATGTAGGTCTGGCTTTGGGCCGCAAAGATTTCTTAGGGGCTGCTGCTTTTGCTGAAGCCTTCTTGAGATCTTCTGCATAAACTGCAGCCATTACCTTACCATTCTTATCGGTGTAGTACAGTGCCCCAGCTTTTTTAGCGGCTGCAATACTTTTATATTTTCCAGCCTTAGCTTTTTCTTTAGCTAGGGTTGAGCCTTTAGCTTTAATTTGATTATTAAGATATGTACGAAGTGCGACAGCCATTACTTCTTTCCTTTTGACTTAGTTACTTTTTTAGCTACCTTGGTAGTCCAGGCTTCATTCTCAGGCGTACTTGGATCATCCCTTACAAAGTGCCCTTTGTCAGTACGAGCACGGACTCTCTTTGTTGTAAGAATCTCATCAACCTTAGAATCTACACACCACATCTGACCGTAGGGGTCAGTGGATGCTAGCACGTCACCCATACGAGTTGTGACGTTTTCTTCAGTTACGGCATAGCCATGCTTTTCAAGTTCGTCTTTATAATCTAAGAAGTTCATTTATTTTTACCTTGCGTTGGTTTCATAGAAGCACCACAGTTTGCCTTAGTGACCGAACCACCGTGTGCATAGCCGGATTTCATAGGCTTCTTTTTAGCCATACCACCGCCCATGTAACCAGATTTATGATCTGAGTCCTTCATCATAGTACCATCAGGCATTTTGTGATAACCTTTTTTCATTGTGAGTCCACCCTCGTTTGCTCTAAATTTTGCTGTTTTCTCTGCGATTTTCTTTGGTTGCTTTACAAATTGCTTGCCTGCCGCCGTACCTTTACGTTTAGTTGCGGTAGTAGCTGCATATTCTGCAGGAGATAAAGACTTAATAGCTTTCTCTGGTAAGTATCTCTCACCAGTCTTAGCACTAGGCTTTCCACTCTTTGTGCGCCACTTCTGTTTTGTCCAGTCCTTTAGAGACTTTTGGGGAGCCTTCATGACGTGTAGCCTCCACCTTTAGCTTTGTATTGCTTCGCAACCATCTGGGCTTTTCTCGCAGACCATTGTCCAGGCTTTCCACCTTTTGAACTCGCCTTGGCTTGGGCCACAAGTTTCTTACGCATTGTTGGTTTGGTATAGTTACCAGCTGCATTTACTGTAGACTTCTTTGCTTTAGTCATCAGGCTGACTCTCCTATTTTAAAACAGCCCCACTTAGAGTAAGCACCCTGACTCATAACGTAATTAGAGACTATCACTGCATCTTTTTCACAGGACTCCAGTGTGGAGAATAATTCACTGCTTTTAGATAGTACTTGACATGAAGTAACATCCGGTTGATAGCACACTAACACAACAGCTAACCACATTACCACTTTACCTTGTCTGCCCAATAAGCTGCAGACATTTTACCCTTCTTAATATTCTTAGCGTGTCTAGCTTTAAAACTAGCACGTTTCTTTTTCATCTTGTCAGATTCACCTGACTTAGGTTTACCTGCAGTTGATGCACCCTTTTCACCAAACTTAATATATTTGTACTTACCACCTTCAGAAGCCATAACATGATGAGACTTACCACTGTCATCATTTAGACGTTGTGGTTTGTTGACGCCTTTAAGTCCTGCGTCTTTCATCTTAGTTTTAACTCTTTCAGGTATAGCCATATTACTGCCTTTTAAAGTAGGGGGAACATGGGTGACTCACTATTTACCCCCGCTGTATTTAAAAACGTCTGAGTAATTAAATACTAATCACCAAATTACATCAACTCAAAATGAGGACCGTCAATAAATGGTCTTCTACCTTGAGAACGTCTAAGGTCTACGTATGCCATCATAGCATCTTCTGCTGTGCCTGGGTAGTCCCTAATATCACCTTCTGACCAAGCTGCACCCCACTTAATAGCTACACCAAGCTCCTTAGCTGCCTCTTTCATTGCGTCACAGAGGTCATCATATACGTTCAACTCCCAGCAACCTTTGCCATCTACATAGGCCATTAGGTCTACCGCACGTCCATCTAGGTGCTTAGACTTCATAGTCTGGGACTTACCTGCAGCTACAAGCTTCTCTTGCTCTTCTACTGTACGTAAGCCATAGATAACTCCGAAGTCTACTTTAGTAAGCTCAATAGCACGTTTGACTACAGCGACTAGTCTCTCATCTACGCCTTCCATCTTAGCTAGGCTACGGTTAGATAGTTTAAATGTCATTACTTTTTCCCTGTAAAGAATTTAGATACGGAACGCATACCAATGCTGGCACTTACGATACCACCTAATGAATACTGATACCATGTAGGCATAGTTTCTAAGGCAGTAAATCCAGCTTGTACAATTGAGTTACCCCATTCACCACAGAATGCAAGAATAAGAGGAATAGAAAAGAGTAGAGTAATCCACTCGTCTTTCCAAGAGTTTTGGGTACTGTTCATTGCAGCAATATCCCAGTCAAGCTCACCAGTAGCTTGCTTAACACGGATTTCAGCGTTGGCCTTTTGTACTGCTACCTTACCATCAAGGTAAGAAGAAGCTAATCCACCTACTGCTCCTATAATCTGACCAATCATCTACCTACCTCGTACTCTACTTTTGACGTAGCTCCAGTAGAAGTTACGCTTGTCTTAGATTCTTTACCCATCCAGATACCGAAGCAACCCGTCAGAGCACCCATACAAACTGACACAAGTCCTGACTGTGCTACACTAGGATCAGGTAGTGACATAAACCAATGCACTGCTTGATACGTGAGTACAGTAACGGCCAACATCATAAGACGTGGTAATACCTTCCAATCGTCTAGCACTGTCTTAGCCATAATCTCTCTTTCGTCCTGGATCTAGTACATCTTTACGTTCTAGCATACCTTCTAGGTACATAGCTCTCTCTACGTGATCAAGAGTGTACTTAATTCCCGTATCTTGATGAATCTTTTCTCTTACATAGAATACATCAGACCTTGGTATATGTACTCTTCGTAGTCTAGCTTCATCTTTACCTGCAAGAGCTAGATAAAATTCCTCTAGTACAGAATCTGAAGCAAACATTTTTGGTT
>Ga0208643_1000942_pt1 | contig 17644 bp, 19 predicted proteins | sample VirMetDEL_Nov_12_FD_184516 | JGI IMG/M metagenome (GOLD analysis project Ga0208643, IMG submission 184516) | Aqueous microbial communities from the Delaware River and Bay under freshwater to marine salinity gradient to study organic matter... | ecosystem: Environmental > Aquatic > Marine >... | reverse complement strand
CATACACAACGGTGGTCCCAATGGCTACAAAAAAGCATCAACCAAAGCTTACTGGGCTAAAGTCAAAGAACAACTAGACTCATACGATATAATTCCAGCCCGATAAAACGACACGTTAACGTGATATGCTTACATTACCCAATTCTATGTACATATCAAACCACCTAACTGATATGTTAAAAGCAACTACTTATGAAACGCACACTAAAACAACTTGAAGCAATAGTAGGAACCCTATCAGCACCATCGAAGATGCCCTGCCACGGTTACTCCACTCCAGCGGCACGTTGTAAAGTAGGTAGTAAGCTACGAAAAGACTCTAACAGCACCTGCGCTTCCTGTTACGCAGCAAAAGGTCGTTACCTGTTCCCCAATGTACAAGATGCAATGGAGCGACGGTTTCACTCGTTAGCCAACCTAGATCTCTGGACAACTACGATGATTGGACTAATCGGTAAAAAAGAAAAAAGCGGTTATTTCAGATGGCACGATTCAGGTGACCTACAAAGTGTAGAGCACTTAGACGCCATCGCAACTATCGCAATCAACTTACCTCACATTAAATTCTGGATTCCCACACGTGAATATAAATTTGTAAAACAATGGCAAGAACTTCACGGAAGTTTCCCTAATAATCTAATTGTACGCTTGTCTGCTTATTTCAAAGGAAAGCCAGCGATTGTAAAAGATCAGTTAACCTCTACTGTCGGCTGGTCTGAATCCAAACACGAATGCCCATCAAGACATCAAAACAATATGTGCGGCAGCTGTAGAGCTTGCTGGGACCCTTCTGTACCCAACGTAGACTATCCACTACACTAACCAATGAACATACAAGAAACACAACACTACCTAGAAGTTAACGGCGAAGATCGCCAAATAGAAATTACTTGGGATGTAATTCCATGTAAAACCACATCAGAATTTGGCGACGGAATCGTAACCGAACGCTGGACTGAAGCCAACCCCATTGTAGCTGTTCACATCCTAGCTGATGGAACAGAAGGTGAAATTTATCATTTTGTTGATAAAGAACAATCTTCTTTAGCCAAAGCTATACAAAAAGCGATGTGTGAAGGAAAACTTACTTATGACTAACCAACACCCAGTTAACAAAACACAATACCCTAGAACGCTTATTCGTAAGCTCGCAGCCAGAATGTTCTGGTTTTCTCGCCAAAATGAAACCGAGTTTGCTAAAGGCTATGCCCGAGGTCATTTCGAAGCATATGTAGACGCAGACAACATATTCAACCAACGCTAACATGGAATCAATCAAAGAAGTATTAATCAAAAGAGACGGAATGGACCCAGCAGACGCTGACGATTTAATCTCTGATGCACAAGATGACTTCAACTATCGCATAGCTCGTGGGGATTTAGACGCAGCAGAAAACATCTGCGCTGACTGGTTTGGACTAGAACCAGACTACTTAATTGAGTTCTTTTAAAATGAATGAATCAGGTTTCAGTAAATGGCTATGTGGTCACTTAAAAGACACTGGTCTTTTCGCCCAGCGGTTAGAAGTAACCACTGGTGCAGGGGTTCCTGACATAGCTGTTTTAAGTGTGCGAGGAACCCTTTGGTGTGAACTTAAATGGAATACTAAACACATACGCCCAGAACAATATGTTTGGGGCTACAAAGCCGCCAACGCTGGCGTAACAGTTAATTACATTGTTGGTTATCCAGACAAGGTAGAGCTATACACAATAAAAGACGCAGTAAAAATGACTAAATCATTTAAATTAACTGACTTGTTGTTGACAGTCCCAAGAACCAAAGCTGAGGTGAGCCAATTATTAACCAACCTGAAATGATTCAAGAACCCTTATTCCTACCAAAAATCAGCTGGTTTCCACCAGCAACTTTACCAACTTTAGGAACTGTCATCGCCCTTGATGTGGAAACACGTGACCCTCACCTCAAAAAGACTGGTCCCAGTTTTAAAAGAGGTGAAGGTGAAGTTATCGGCATAGCCCTCGCAGACAAACATAATACTATCTATCTGCCGATAGCTCACAAAGGCGGTGGCAACCTTCCTAAATCTCATGTTATCAGATACGTAAAAGAAGCAGTAGCAAACGCCACAGAAATAATTATGGCGAATGCCTTGTATGATCTCGGCTGGCTGGATACGCTTGGCATTAACGTGTCCTGTCCAGTCCGAGACATTCAAGTTGCTGAAGCCCTATTAAATGAAGAACGCTACTCATATTCTCTTGATAACCTTTCCAAAGACTACCTCGGAAGAGGAAAAGATGAATCGGACTTACGCTCTGTTGGAGATGCTTACGCCATTGCCAATCGTAATTTCTGTCGAAAAGGAGATATGTGGAAACTTCATTCAGGACACGTTGGTAAATACGGTGAAACTGATGCTCGAAATACCTTCGACATATACACACTTCAATTGCCTAAACTGCATGCTGAAAATCTCACAAAAGTATGGGAATTAGAATGCGAAGTAACTAAAGCTTTACGCTACATGACTAAAATGGGTGTTCCAGTGGATCAAAATGCCGCTGAACAACTTAGAGACGAAATGTGGGCAGAAGAGCAAAAACTTTCCAGTCAATTTAACGGAGTAGACATTTGGTCTACTGATCAACTCGCAATACATTTAATAGCTAATGGAATACCCGTACCTAAAACAGAAAAAGGAAACTATTCAGTTACAAAAGATTTTCTCACAAACTCCACAAGCCCAATTTGCCAATCACTCAATGAACTCAGAGGACTTAACAGACTTAGAAAAGTCTTCGTCGAAGACACAGCACTTAGCGGAACTTATAATGGAAGAATACACGCAGATTTTAGGCAAACAGCATCAGACGCAGGAGGTACACGATCAGGACGACTCAGCTCCTCTAACCCAAACATGCAACAAGTCCCTAAACGCAGTAAGTGGGGTAAACGAATCAGATCTCTTTATATTGCAGAACCTGACTCTCTCTGGTGCAAAGCGGATTACTCGTCACAGGAACCAAGATTGCAAGTACACTACGCAATGCTGCTCAACCTTCCAAAAGCTGAAGAAGCGGCTAAAGCGTTTCGTGACGGCGTAAAACTATACACATTCTTTGAAGAACTTACAGGGCTTGATTACGATACCTGTAAGATGCTCTGTCTTGGTATTGGATACGGTATGGGTAAAGCTAAGATGTCAGAGACACTTGGTGTTTCGTTGGACGAATGTGCTAACATTCTAGAACGATTCAATACTCACGCACCGTTCCTTCGCCAACTCTTTGATCGCACTATGCAAAACGCATCTGAAACTGGCACTATCCGAACTATTTATGGTCGAGTTGCACACTTCAACCAATGGTCTAAAGGGTTTGGTGGACAGGTTTATGACACACGTAGCGAAGCTCAAAACGATAAAAACGACGGAGTTGTTGGAAGATCCTTTACATCAAAAGCACTTAACCGTTTAATACAAGGTTCCGCTGCTGATCAGTCAAAACTAGCTTTAGTAGAGTGTTATAAAGCGGGTTTTGACATTAGACTTCCAGTTCACGATGAAATTAATGCTATGATTTCTACAGAAGCTGAATCAAAAAAGCTTGCAGAGATTATGGAAAATGTAATTCAACTAAAAGTACCAACGGTTGCTGATTTAGATATTGGCAAAACGTGGTGTTAACCAACCAAACCAATGACAGATACACTAGATACAATCCTAAATCTCGCAGATAATCTACGAGCACTAAAACAAGAACTTCAAGACCAAGACTTGGTTGTTATTCAAACCAAAGCGAAAATTCGTCAGCTTGAAGAAATAGACATCCCACAACTAATGGATGAACGTTGTTTACAAGAATTACGACTTGCCAGCGGACACATTATTAAAGTAGGTGATTTCATTCAAACTAAGATCAAAGACACTAGCGTAGCTTACGATTGGCTTCGTGAAACCAACAACGATGGCATCATTAAAAACGAGATTAAAGTAACACTTGATCGAGGACAAGATGACAGAGTTGATATGATCAAAGAAGATTTAAAGACTCGTGGAGTTGAATACGATCATAAACAAACAGTACACCCAGCAACACTTAAGTCCTTTGTTACCGAAGCACTTAGCAATCCCGAACTACGTGACCAATTACCCAAAGAAGCTTTTGGTGTTTACGAAGCTCGCAAAGTAACTTTTAAATAATCTCTTCGATAATCAGGCGAAATAAAATATCCTGACCGAAACAAAAGAACCAAAGAAACAAAAGAAATAACATAACTAAAATAATAATATGGCATACGACCCAACAAAACACGCAGGCGCTGGTCTGGAAGATCTAGACAAACCCTCAAAAATGCCTCTGTTGAATATCATTCAGCAGATGTCACCACAAATCAACCCGAAGAAAGATCAATTCATCGACGGTTCCAAAGCAGGAGATATTTTCTTTGCTCCTACTTCGGAAATCTTAGATCAACCGATTGATTTCCTTCCCGTAGCTCTTAAGACAGTTTATGTCGAATGGAAGCCTATGGACCAAGGTGGCGGCATCGTAGGTATCCACCCACTCGATATTCGTAACCGCAAGGATCTCGGATATGAGCAAGGTCGCAAGACTCAATACGACGAATGGCTTGGCTCCAACGAGCTCAAGAAAACCACATACGTTCTTGGTCTTATCGAACTCGACGGCGAACGCACTGACGCTATGCTGGCACTCACGTCCACTGGACAACGTGTTGCCCGTAAGCTTCAAGACGACATTATCAAGTTCCGTTACACTGGTGACTTGAAAGATGTTAAGCCTACTGTATTCGCTCGTGAGTTCAAACTTACTGCTGCGTACGAAGAAAATAAGAACGGTGACGGTTACTTCAATTGGAAGTTGTCTGAACCTCGTGTTCTTGACTTTAACGCTGACGAAGCATTGCTTGAGCTTGCTGCATCCAAAAATGTAGATGCGCAAGCTTCATTGCCAAGTCCTCAAGCTTCTGCTGCTCCTGCACTTGATGTAGCCAGCGAAGCTTTGCCCTTCTAACCCCTAAGCCCCGCGCCTCAGGGGGTAATCTGAGGCACTTTTTTTACTATGAAATCAACAAACAGAGCACTATTTAAACCGTCTACCGAAACACTTTTAACTCGTGGACTTAATTCAATGACTCTTGCATGTGACGCACTTTACAGCAAAGTAGAAAAACTCGAAATAAAAAATGAAGAACTTAAAGTAACAATTAATCGACTAGAAACAAAAATTCTAGAAAACCGAATATAAAATTATGTTAACACACAAAGAACAACAAGCACTTGACGCTTTTCTAGAATATAGGAATAAAACTGAAGTTGCACGATCTTTGGGTGTTTCAGAATCAACCATTAGAGCAACGTTAAAACGAGTTGAACGTAAAGGGCTTGCTCCTTGGCTCAGTGGAGCCATCACACCAGATCACTTATCCGTAGCAAAAACCACTGTCCAATATGGACCAGATGGCGAAGTTCAACGTGAATGGAAACGACTTCTGCCAAATGCAGAAGCAATGACAGACTTCGTTGACTCGTTGTGCGAACGAGCTAAAGGAGTTTTAAAAATTGCACCAATACCTAGAATAACACGTCAACGTAAAGATGTGTTAGCTGAGATTTGCTGCTTCGATGCACACATTGGTATGTATGCAGAAGCAGGAGAGACCAATAGTCAGAACTACGACTCTGACATTGCTATTAAACGTATCCACAACACAACTGACGCTTTGCTTTGTCGTATGAACAACCCTGAGCAGATTGTTGTCACCTTTGGTGGCGACATGCTTCACTCAGACACACGAAGCAATAAAACAGAAATGAGTGGCAACGTGCTAGACGTTGACAGCCGTTACCATATGGTTGTTGAAAAAGCAGTTACAGCTTGCTACGATGTTGTTTCTATGGCTTGTGAAATAGCCCAAAAAGTCACTGTAGTTATCTTAGAAGGTAACCACAGCTGGCACTCTGAAGTATGGCTTGCTCAAGTCTTAAAGGCAGCTTACTCCGAATGTGACCGTGTTGAAGTTGTGATGCAACGATCAGCACGAAAACACATGGTCTGGGGCGACAATTTACTAGTGTGGACACACGGAGACGGTGTAGCCATGAACAAATGGCAAGGCATTATCTCAACTGAATTTGCTCAGCTCTGGGGTAAAACCAAGTGGCGACACCTAAAGATGGGACACATCCATCACAAAAATGCTCGCAGTGGAAAAAGCCTTGTAACCTCTGACCAAAATGGTGGTTGGGTAGAAAACCACGGACTCTTGGTTGAATACCTACCAGCTCTGTCAGCTACCGATGCTTGGCATGCATCAAAAGGATTTATCGGAAGCCAACAAGCCATGACTGGCTTTGAATATCACAAAAAACAAGGACTAATAACTAGACTGTACGAACCAGCACACTAATAAACATGAGCGAATACACCAAAACCCAATTGGCTGAAAAGTTTTTTAATATCTTTTCATTCAATCCGACAGGACACGGAACCACAAAAATCCTACCCAATCAGTTTACACCCAAAGGTAAGCAAAAATCAGATTCTTGGTGGGTACACCAACCCACTACAAATAAGCTTTGGGAAAATCATTTAAATGGTAATTACAGTATTGGTCAGGTTCCAGTAAACTATGAAGGCATGATCCAATGGGCTGCCTTTGATGTAGACATTTACAAAAACCAGCTTCCATTCGAAGATACATTGTCAATCATTGAAACAATGGACTGGCCGTTCATCTTAATTAGATCCAAATCAGGCGGTGCTCACGCCTATGTTTTCTTTACAGAACCTACAGCAGCATCTCCTGTTATCGAAAAAATGAAAGACTTCACTGCTTTCTTTGGCTTTGCTGACGTAGAAGTGTTCCCTAAACAAGGATTCATTGGTACAGGTAATGACGCTGTTGACTTTGGTAACTGGCTAAATATGCCGTACGATGGTGACAACTCTCTTAAATATGCACTCAAACGTGGTGAAGAAGCATATACAGCATCTGAGTTCTGTGATCTTGTAGAAACTAAAAGAATTTCACCTAGTGAGTTCCACAATCTTGTACTACCCGCATCAGAAAACGAACCCTTTGAAGATGGCCCTCCTTGTTTAAATCGTATCTTCACCGAACAATTAGATGGTGAAGGTCACCGTGATACTGCGTTATTTAATTTAGCAATCTACCACGCCCGTAAAGACAAAGAAAACATGACACCAGTAACTAACTGGAACAATAAGTTTCATCAGCCACTGCCTGATCGTGTAGTCCGTACCAAGGTACGTAGTGCCACTAGTAAAGAATATCGCTATCAATGTGGTAATCAATGTCTTAAACGATTCTGCAAAGCTTCTGTTTGTAAGACACGAGAGTTTGGAATTGATAACGAAGACTTGGATCCAACAAATCAATCACTGATTCAACTTCGTACAGATCCAGAACTTTGGTACTTCACACATAATAATGTACAAGTTTGCGTAGAGCGCAAAGACTTATGGAACTACGAGTTCCTTCGTCAGGCATTCATGGCTGCTGGCCGTATTATGTTACCTGCACGTAAACAAGAAGACTGGCTCGGACTACTGACCAGTTACTTAACTACTTGCACTGTAATTGACGTACCACCAGAAGCTACAGGTGCAGGTCAACTCATTGATTACATTCAAGAATGGAGCAAACTTGCTAGTGATGACCTTTCACAAATCTGCAACGGACGCCCAGCTTTCAATAAAAATGGCGACCTGTTGTTCCGTTTACCTGATCTCAAAGAATTACTACGCCTTAAACAATTTCGTTCACTTCCAGACAATAAAATTGCTGAAGTTTTACAAAGTAAACTTAAAGGTATCGAAAAACGTATCTCTGTGGCTGGGAAAACTCCTCGCTGCTACCGCATCCCTGCTGGCATATTAGAAGACCCATTACATATGCAAATCAACCAACCAAACACCACACCAAACCCATTTTGACCAATAAACCAACCATCTACGTAGCTTCCGCAGGAACAGGTAAAACTACCGCCCTAATGGACGAGCTAAACGAAGCACTTAAAGAAACCACACCAGATACCGTAGTCTTTACTACGTTTACAAATGCAGGAGCGGCTGAGGCAGCTACTCGTGCTCGTGAAAAGTTTCCTACATATAACGACCATCAATTCAGATACTTCCGTACACTGCACTCACTTTCGTATCGTAATATACCGCAACGTAAAATGATAAGTTTCTCCGATTTCCTTGTTTTAAACAAAGAACTTGGTCTTAACATTAACCCTGCTCGTGCGGTCTCTCAAGGTTATATAACCATGGCTCCAAACAAAGGAGACAAGTTATTGCAAATAGATAACCTTCGACGCTCACGTATGTGGACTTACGATGAAGCATTTAAAAACCAAGAAAGTAGTGATTTTGCAGCCTGTGAAATACAAGACTTCTCAGAAGCTTATACAACATGGAAAAAGAACAACCGAGTATATGACTTCACTGATCAACTAGAAGTATTCTTGTCTGTCATAGATGACTGGGATCCTAAGATTACTCACCTATTCGTAGATGAGTGTCAGGACTTATCCACATTACAGTGGGCAATTGTTAATAAGATTCAAGCAAAAGCAACCTACACTATTATTGCAGGTGATGACAAACAATCCATTTACAAATTTAGTGGTGGTGACCCCGATGCATTAATCAATCTAGTAGGCGACCGTAAAATCTTAACAAAGTCTTACAGATTACCTGAAACTCTTCTAGCCTATGCTGAAAATATTGCTGACCGCATTACAAACAAACAAGAATACACAGTAACACCAAACAATACAGGTGGTGAAATTGAATATGTTGGTGAAATCACCGAAATAGAAGAACAGTTAAAAAAGGGTACATGGTTCCTTCTGGCACGTAACAGAAAGTATTTAGCATATTATGAGCACCAACTAAACCGTCTAGGTATTGTTTATGAATCAGACACAGGTAACGGTGCGTTCTCACCTGAGTTAGCTGAATGTGTTATAGGTTGGGCTGACATGTTAGATGGTTTTGATATTTCAGTTAAATTAGTTAAACGAGTTTACAGTAAATACTTAAAGGGTCCATCTGTTGCTTATGGCTTTAAGAAAGTAGTCGCACGGTTAGATGATCAGGAGTACGTCGATAAAGCCACGTTAACAGGGGAATACGGGCTTCAAAACTTAAAGCCATGGCATGAGTCCTTTAGCTTACCAGAAAGCCTTATAGAGCCTCTAAAGCACATGGAAGCAACAGGAGAACTCAAACACAGACCTCGAATTAGAATAGCTACCATCCACAGTGTAAAAGGTAAAGAAGCAGACAACGTACTTCTTTTACCTGATATGACATCACTAACACATAACTCATACAATAAAGATGCAGATTCCGAACATCGGGTGTTTTATGTAGGTGCTACTAGAGCAAGAAAACACCTATATTTACACAAACCACTAACAGATATGTTCTATCCTTTATAATTAAAAACTACCAAACCAACCAAGCACTTACCACCCCTCTGGTAGAAGAAGAGGAGATATAGGGTTATCAACGACTTACACAATATTTACCAATTTACCAGACCAAAGCACTAGACAAACTACTATGGGTAAGTTAGTAGCTTGGTAGGGTAATTCGGTAAAAATTACATAAGTCGTTGATAACTGTAATTGTTTTATATTCTACCAAGATCTCAAAAAGCTCTGGTAGATTTGGTAGATTTCCCTTAATTTGACCGCAATATCGTGAAATTACCCTTAAATTACCACTAAATTAACTATGATTACCACTAAATTAAAACCAATGGAGCATCAGCTCCAAGCCTACGACCGATTTATTAACAAAGACTACGGTGCTTTGTTCTGTGAAATGGGCACAGGTAAGACGAAAATCATACTAGACATCATTCAAAATGGAGTTGAAAGTAACATTCTTGTTATTGCTCCAAATGGACTGCACTTAAACTGGTATCATTCTGAAATACCTAAACATCTAGATATTAACCACGCTTGCTATTGTTGGAAAGGAACCCCGACTTCTAAGAAAGCAAAACAAGAGCTTAGCGATTTCATGGACCGTGAGAGCCCCTACAAGTTCTTTCTGATTAATGTTGAGGCCCTGAGGTCCCTTTCAGGCTACAAGCCCGTAGAAGCCTTCCTGAAGGCAAAGAGACACTCTCACATCATTATCGACGAATCTACCTGTATCAAAAACCCTAAAGCTGCTCAAACACGAGCCTGTCTTAAATTGTCTAAAATGGCAGACAAACGATGGATCCTAAACGGTACACCTATTACACAGGGTCCCTTAGACCTATTTTCCCAGTGTAAATTCCTGTCACCAGACTCCATACCTTACTCTTCCTACACAGCTTTTAAGTCACAGTTTGCTGTAGAAACAACAATAACCATGCAAAACAGGTCTTTTAGAAAGATTACAGGGTATCGTCAGCTTGAACGACTAACTAAAGAAATAGAGCCCTTTTCACTAAAACTTGACAAAAAGGATTGCTTAGACCTACCAGACAAGACTTTCATCGAGCAGCATGTTGACATGACCAAAGAACAAAGTCGTGCCTACACTGACATGAAAGATCTGTGTATGGCTCAACTTGCTAGTGGTGAGATTATAACAACCACTCAAGCATTGACCAAGCTACTAAAGCTACATCAGATCTTAACAGGATTTATTATTGATGACGAAGGTACAACTATCGAGTTGCCTAATAACCGTATCCCTCGCTTGCTACAAATCGCTGAAACCAAGAAACCTTTAGTTATCTTTTGCGCATACCGTCACAACGTCTTACAAGTCAGTAAAGCTCTCTCAGAGGCTTACGGCAAGGACAAGGTTGTTACCTACTACGGAGACACCAGTCAGGACAACAGAACAGGTGCAGTGACACGCTTCCAGAATGGCGAAGCCGACTTCTTCATCGGTACATCGGCAGCAGCCAAGGGACTCACACTTCACAGAGCAGACACTACTGTTTACTACAGTAATAACTACTCTTTGGAAACAAGGCTACAAAGTCAGGATCGAATCCACCGTATTGGTCAAACTAACCGCTGTACCTACATCGACCTAATCACACCTAATACTATCGACCAAATGATCCTAGCGGCCCTTGAAGCCAAGAAAGACCTAGCAACATCTGTCCTACAAGACTTAACAGAAATACTAAAATCATGAACGACCCAGTAAACAATCCAAAACATTACACTGAGCACCCATCAGGTATTGAGTGCATCCAAATAACAGAGCACATGGGCTTCTGCTTAGGCAACGCTATAAAATACATCTGGCGAGCTGACCTAAAGAACGACAGTATCGAAGACCTCAAGAAAGCTTATTGGTATATTAACAGAGAAATTGAACTCCGTAGCATAGCTGATAGCAAGATACCCTTTTAACTAATATCGTTAAAATCTCGTTTGATAAACAGTGAGATGTCATAGATATCTATAGAATCTCCACTACCTGATGTATCAATGTAAATCTTACATCCATTAAGCATAAATGCCGCTAAAGCTGCAATAGGAAATCCAATACTAAACGAAGATGCACCAGTTTTAGCAAAAGTTATTGTACGAGAAACCACAGGTAAAGCAACTCCACCATCGCCAATATCAAAAACTAATTCAGCATAATCAGAAGCTGTTGTTGGATCTGCTTTAAAGTCTAAGCGTACATCATATGCATCACCCAACTCATCTGCTATAATCTTATTAGATGTAGTGTTCCATAGTTCAGTAACACCTGTAGGTAAATAAGCTGTAGTAGTCCCCACACCCAATCCGTTAATTGTAATTTGAGTATTGGCGTTACTACTCGTCAATGGAGCCCCTGCATTATACTGAGAGTCTTCATAGATAGCCCAACCGATCTTTGATCGGAGTGTGTTAATCGTAAAGTCGTATATAGCATTAGAATTAACTAAATGCGTAGCTCCGTCTGTTACAGCGGCTCCAGTGTCCCGAGCATCTAACTGAGACTCAATAGCACTGTACACGGCAGTACCTTGTACCAGCTTCGTAGATCCATTGGACACTGGGTCCGCTGTGTCATGGGCTGCGTTAACTGCATCCCTTACTTGATTTGAATCAAGAGCAATTTTGTAAGTAGCATTGACCGCAGTGTTAACTTGCGAGCCAGTGAGAGTAAGATTATATGGATCAGGCATAATTATTGTTTAAGGTGATGTTATTTAGCTACCCAGCCAGTGTTGCCAGTGCCAGATTCTTTGACGTAAAGGGCAGTGCCTGCACCGCCGTCAACTCGACGATAAGTAGACCCGACTGGTGCGGTTACAATTCCCTCTGGAGTACCGCTACCCGTTTTATCAATGGGAAACCCTGCGCTATAAATAACAGTGCCGATATCTATAGATGAAACATACGTGCGAGCCTGTATCTGAATTGGGTTGTTTACTAGGTTGTTGCTGGATCCTATCCAAATGTTACCTTCTTGGTTTTTGTCGTAGACAATACCTTGAGATTGAGTAGAACCAACTCGATTGCCACAAATATTCCCAGATAAATTTATAGTGCCAGTGGTTAATTTGACAACAATACCAGATTCATATGGGCCGACACTTTGCTGATTGTTGTCGTTGCAAACATTGCCAATGACATCTACATTTGAACCGTCCAGAAAAATGCCAAGACCAGCGGAAGCGCAACCAGAGCAAACGTTATTACTTACAACAGAATCACTTATCTTTGGTAAATCAATACCAATTCCATCGGGTCTAGCACTACCGACCACTTTTACTGCAGTCCTCGCTACGTTATCTGAAATAATCAACCGAGAACTGATACCAGCACCGCCGCTGTAAATAAGAGCGTAGCAGTTTTCATCTGCGTGAACATTACCAGTGATGCGAGAGTCCCTAAAAGAGCCAAAGCTGATGCAATCAAGGCCAATAGAATAAAACTTATTGTTAGTGATTGTGATGCTGTCATGGGTACTTGTTCCTCCACCAAAAGCAATGGCTTGCTTGGCGTCAGCGCCAGCAACACCAGTACTAAAGCCTATGGTGTTAAACATGCAGTCATCAATAACAATGTCACTTGCATTTTCTGCGGCAAAAAGAGCTATGCCTGTGTGATTAATGAAAGAAACCCGACGGAAGGATACGTTAGTCGAATTATACAACCAATTCAAGGGTGTCAGGTCACCATTACCCTCTAGGGTAATGTCCTCAATTATGACATTGTCCACACCAGCCAGAACCCCCAACAATTTTCCATTAGCCACTAGGTTTCCGCTTGTGGCTGCAATAGTTCCTTTGCCTGAAATTGATGTATTACTACCTACAACAAGTCGTTGGCTAACCATAAACTTGTGGTTTGCTGGAATTATAATGTTAGCAAAACCACCTGAGGCAGTATCCAACGCAGCCTGAATAGCAACCGTATCATCAGTAACCCCGTCACCAACAGCACCGAACTGTTTTACACTGACAGAGCCACCATTTATATTGCCCATCTGGTCCCGAAGGTCCCCAAGGGTCAGTCTACCAGTTTGTGCTGGTTGATCTACTGCAATGTAATCAGTGTCCGCTAGGGTTACTGTGTCCTGTAAACTATTGATTCGTGTTGCCATAATTATTGTTTAAGGTGATGTTATTTAGCTACCCAGCCAGTGTTGCCAGTGTTCTGTGAACTTTGTATGCTTGTTGCCATATTATTTGTCGCTAAGGTGCTGTAACAAGCGTCTTCCACGCTCCGTTAATATATACACGTAGCTCGGAAGCTACATTATCAAAATATAGTTGCCCTTGAGTGGGGGACGACGTGCCCGAAGGTGCGTCACTCGGAGCGAATGATACAGATGCGGTATGCACTTTCAATAAATTCCGCGAACTAGAACCTAACCAAGTAGTCTTGTCTGTCACTGGAGTTAATGTACCAGAACCATTCATCTCCCATTTGTCCACCCCTCCACTAGCTAAGAAAAGCTTAGATTCCGTATCAGAGTGGGAATAGATACCACCTTTATCCGCTTGGATGCGAACCCCTCTGTTTGACTCTACATCAAAAGTAGGGCCATAGAAATTTCTAAAGTCAAGAGAAGATCCCTTACCTGTCCATGTGCCATCACTTCCGATGTCTAACCAATCTCCGTAACGCAAAGCTCTCCAAACCATACTTCCAGAAATCGTAGTGCAGCCCTGCCAAGTTACTTTTAAAGCTGAATCATCTACCCATGTCCCTATGCCTTCAGATTCAAATCGAAGGTATTCTGAAAAAGAACCACTGAATTTATTGTTTGCAACAATGAGACCAGACGCATTCTCATTAACAACTGTACTTGTAAGTCGAATCGCATACAGGTTAGTACCGTTTCCGTTCTTGGAAATGTTCCCACCCAAGATTGACGTACTGATACCACGTTCTCCACGAAGCAGGATCTCGCCGTTATCGAAAATGCACCCGTTGTGATATGTATTACTGGCCTCATCGACGAATATCGCACAAGAGTTATCGTTTGTGTTTAAAGTCGCACCTCCATTGTACCAATGGCAATTTACAAAAGATCCACCATAACAATTGGATCTAATATGTAGAGGATATTTACAGTAAGCAGCAACGCAGTTGCTTACAACAAAATCGGTACTATCAAAATCAAACCCAGAAGCTGTCTTCAGCGATTCATCTCTCCAACCGTCTTCACCATACAGCCATTGTTGTGCATGGCAATTGTCGAAAAGGCATTCAGTTGACTTCACTCTAGTCCGAATGCCGTAAGCGGTAAAGTGGTGTACCTTCACATCCCGAAGAACCAAATGGGTTGCTTTTTCTATATTAACACCATTTGTTAAGTGTCCGCATTCAAGTTCTACATTACTCAAAGTCCCCATAACCTCATCAAGTCCTGTGGTCTTATACTCAACCATGGGGGTGTCTGGCGACCATGTTCCAATGGCTACAAGCTCACCATCACAAACAGTGAGTCGAGAGTTGTTGCGGAGATTTATTGTTGAGCTAACAGCTAAACTAAGGCCACCCAATGAAACAACACTGTTATGACCTAAAGTTAGTGCATAATCAATAGCAGCCTGAATAGCAACCGTATCATCAGTAACCCCGTCACCGACAGCACCGAAGTCCTTGACGTTGACGGCTGCTCCGTCGGTCATGCGATTTGTATTTTTAGTAATCATTTGTCGTTGTTTAAGGTGATGTTGGATTCATTTATGTATCTGTAGAAATTGTTTTAATAGTCCCATCACCAAATATGATTTTCAAATCCCCATCGGCTGAGTCTACATAAATTGATGCGTGACCAGCAAGAACGGAAGGCGCGGTAACTCCATCAATTATCGAAACTCTATTAGAAAATACGGTTGTATATCGGTGAGTGGAATCTCCCAGAGATGAAGTAACGTCAACGGATGGCACTAAGGCTCCTCCCTCTCGAACTTCCAAGCAATCAGCACCATTGGTAGCAAATATGATTTTACTATCTGACGGGGAACTGTTAGCATCGTAATCAGCACTTAACCTCAATGACTTTGTAGTCTTAATGTCGTAAGCACCCGACGCACCAGACTGGAAATACGAAGCACCATACTCAGCGTAAGACGATACGCCAAACTTTGTGTCTTTCCAAGCGGGTTCACCCTCACTTTGTTGGTTACCCGCCCACGTTATTTTTTTAAAGATATCTGAAACATACGTGCCAGTGCCATTAAATGTAATCTCACCGTCACTATGCGAACCATTGAACGTACAACCAATAACGTTAAGTCCAGCAATATCTTCACCTGTAGCCGACGTATCTAAATATATACCAGAATTGTTTGTTCCTGCCCCAGTACGTTGAAAGTGAGTACCAGATATGTTTTGCTTAAAAGAATCCTTGATGTACAAGCTACCGTTGTCCAAGTAACATCCAGTCAGCATATTATTATTTGCACCATCAATGTAAAAAGCAACAGCCTCACTAGCTCCAACGTTTGTTGCACCGCCATTATAAGCATGGCAAGCAACAAAACTATTAAGCGCACCTGAAACATAAAAGGGATAAAGCGATTGCGCTCCGATGCAGTCTGCGAATTGTGCATCAGCATCTTCAATAGAAAAAGCCTTTGCGGTTCTAAGCGTATCATCGGCAGTACCCGCCTCTAAAAATGCCCATTCCCTAAGAACAACCCTGCTAGTAACCGCTTCTTGGCACGACGTATAGCGAATCCCGTAGTTCGGAAAGTGTATTCCAAGGATATTGTCTAGCTTACATCTATCCGCCAAAACTTGAATTAAATCCGCATATCTAGCGTTTGTAGAAACATTTAAGCCACCGTCGAAATTTACATTTGTAACAGAAGCCATTTCTGCTCCTGCTTCAATCACTAACATAAATTCGCCAACCGTAAAGTTAGATAAAGCCACAAGTGCCCCGTTCTTCAACTGAATGTTTCTGAAAATTCTAACGGTTCCACTTAATGCGTAAAGACCGCCAGTAAGGTCAACAACTATATTCCCCTTGCCGACCGTTGTTGGCACAGATACATCGGTTAGTCCGCATGCATAATCAATCGCAGCCTGAATAGCAACCGTGTCATCCGTCACACCGTCACCGACAGCACCGAAGTCCTTAACGTTCACTGTATCAGCGAAGCGGTCAACCAGCTTCCGAGTTGTAGTGGAACCTGTAGCGGTTACCGTAGTATCACTGATGTCATACCCTGTAACCGCTGCTGATGTAGTTACTACGATCTTAGAGTTTACTGGGGGTGCACTGGAAAATGTAATAAGACCCGTAGTTCGGGACACTGTGTACGCATCTATAGGAGACTGAAGAACACCGTCAATACCAACAACAAATGCCTGAGCAATCTCTGTTCGTGGAGCAAAACTTAATGTAAAAGCAGTCGTAGTACCATCACCAACGTGTGCGCTTGATGTAAAGTTGTTTAGAGACAAGGAACCCTCGTTCTCATTGGGTCCAACAAACGACAGCACATTAGACAAATCTAAACGAGATTTTAACTGTTCAGGTGTCAATGGCTCCCATATAGTACCATTAGCCATAGGTACAGCATCTAATGTAGGTGCAAGGTCACCGATGCTTCCGCCGCCCCCAGCAGTAACACCTAATCTAGTGCGAGCCTCAGCATTATTAGCACTTTTAAGAAAAAGATCTATGTCTTCCGACGTAATTACAACAGCCATGATATTCTTATGTGTTACCTTCTTGTTTCTGTCGAGCTTGAATTATTTAACTTGTGATGAACCAAAATAGAAGCCAACAATAGCCAAAGCCGTCTGACGGATCTCTGGTAGGATAACAAAACCCTGTACAGTGGACCACTCTAGACGCTTGAATAGCCCTAGGAAACCTTTGGATTCGGTTTGAATGGTAATGCCTATGTCCGTGAATGCGAAGATAAATGGGGCTAGTACAATGGCAAAGATAACTGCCGCCGTAATTGCACGACGCATATATACACCACCACGGGCTGCTGCCTTATCCGCTGATTCGTCCGCTACGGTCTGACGAGCAATCATACGCTCAAAGAGACGAGCCTGATTGTCGGCCTGTGCCGCAATCATCTTCATTACGAAGCCGCTTACGCCGCCTCCGAGCATTGCTAATAGTTCTGGTGTCATATTAATCTTTCTCGTTCCTTAGTTCCTTAATAAGCTTAATAGCTGCA
>Ga0208643_1000939_pt1 | contig 17701 bp, 14 predicted proteins | sample VirMetDEL_Nov_12_FD_184516 | JGI IMG/M metagenome (GOLD analysis project Ga0208643, IMG submission 184516) | Aqueous microbial communities from the Delaware River and Bay under freshwater to marine salinity gradient to study organic matter... | ecosystem: Environmental > Aquatic > Marine >... | reverse complement strand
GTCATTCTGGATGTGTGTGAAATGGTAACAGGTGATGCCAACGAGGGTATGGATTGGGCCTTGGACAAGGCGGTAGCAGCTCAGGCTGACCATTTCATCTGGGACTGTGACGGTCTGGGCATCAGCCTCAAGCGGCAGGTAGATCAGGCGCTAGACGGCAAGAAGATGGAGTACCATATGTTCAAGGGCTCCGAATCACCTTATGACCCAGAGATGCCGTATACGCTAGGCGGTAGTCAGAGGGCTAAGACCAACAAGGAAACCTTCTTCAACAAGCGCGCTCAGATGTGGTGGACTTTGCGGGATAGATTCGAGGCAACGTACCGCGCGGTGGTGAAAGGCCAATACATAAATCCAGAAGAGCTGATTAGCCTGTCATCAGACATTGATAGCATTGAGCAGTTGCGCTCTGAGGTTTGCAGAATTCCGTTGAAGCGCTCAAACTCTGGTAAAATCCAGATACTGAGCAAGATAGAAATGGCGAAGAAGCCGTATTCAATACCTTCTCCGAATATGGGCGATGCTCTGATGATGTCTATGCACTCGCCAAAACTTAAAAATGTGAAACCTGTAGAGATAAATTTCTCAGGATGGAAGAATTATGGCTAGTTACGATGATGGCAAAGAGCTAGAGGATCGCGGCGCGACTGAGGACGATCTTGCCTACAAAGCAGATTACGAGGAGCATCAGGACGTTATCGAGCTGCTGGATAAGTGCCAGCAAGCAGACAAGGACAACCGTGAGCGCGTCAGAGAAGCTCATTTGTTCTTGGATAAGCGCGATGGTCAGTGGGAGCCTTATTGGTGGAACTCTAACGAAGCCAAGCCGCGCTATACGTTCGATATGGTGAATCCCATAGTGGATCAGGTTGCCTCTGAGATAGAGCAATCCGACTACGACATCCGAGTATCTCCAGCTGGAGGTGATGCAACTAAAGACCTTGCCATTGCCTATGACGGCATCATCCGCAACATTGAGCAGATGTCTAATGCCAAGACGACCTACGCCCAGTGCGCTCGCAATATGGTGATCGGCGGGATGGATGGCTGGCGCGTGGTCCAGAAATACGTCGATGACAACAGCTTCGACCAAGACCTAGCCATTGAGCATATAGGTAACTTCGTGGACCGGGTGTGGTTTGATCCCGCAGCAGAGAATCAGGATAAGTCCGACAGTCGTTATGCGTTCGTGCTTCACGCGATGGCGAAGGATGAATACGAGGCCAGATTCCCTGAAGGCTCGGGTGAAAGCGTAGATGATGACCGAGAGGGCGAAGCATACTACGACAAGGCTGAGTGCATTGTGGTTGGTGAGTTTCTGTATCTTGAATCCGAGGACCGCGAGCTGGTCATGATGTCGAACGGTCAGGTGCATGAGGTCAACGAGGACTTTGAGAAGGTTGTAGATGATCTCGAAGCCATTGGTGTAACTGAGGCAAAGCGCCGGACCCGCAAGAAGCACTATGTATGCAGTAGGTTTTTTGATGCGAAAGACTTCCTTGAGGACAAGAAAGAGACCGTATTTTGCCGAATCCCAGTGGTCCCAGCTTACGCCAACTTTAAGATATTCGAGAATAAGACTATTTACTGGGGAGTAGTTGAGAAGCTGCTTGATCCTCAACGGGTGATGAACTACAGCGTATCGCGTGAGATTGAGGAAGGCGCGTTGGCTCCGAGGGCTAAGTATTGGATGACAATGGCTCAGGCTTCAGGGCATGAGACTCAGCTCCAAACGCTAAATACCAACGCTGATCCGGTTCAATTCTACAACGTAGACCCAGAGTCACCTGCCGTGCCACAGCAGCAGGGAGGAAGTCAGATCAATCCCGGGCTAGCGCGGATATCTGAGTCTATGCGAGCAATCATAGGTCAGACGGCTGGTATGTTCGCTGCCAATATGGGAGACAATCCCGGTCTACAGTCTGGCGTTGCTATCAAGCAGTTGCAGGACCGTGGGACCAATAGCACGATGAAGTACAGCCGCAGCATAGAGATTGCTGTAGCGGCTACAGGAAGGCTCCTGAAAGATGCTATTCCTATGGTGTACGACACAGAGCGTCAGGTCAGGATACTCCGAGAGGATGAGTCCTACGATATGGTGCCTATCAATCAGAAGGTGATCGACAACGCCACAGGCGAGATTGTCACCGTCAACGACCTGCAGGTTGGAACGTATGACGTTACCTGTCGGGCTGGCCCTAGCTTCCGCAATCGTCAGCAGGAGACCATCGAAGCAATCACAACGCTGGCTCAAACTGATCCCAGCCTGATGCAGATTGCTGGTGACCTTCTGCTCCAGAACATCTCCACGCCAGCAGCGTCACAGATTGCAGAGCGGAAGCGGATACAGATGATTGCTGCCGGATTGATCCCGCAATCCCAGATGACCGAGGAAGAGCTGCAAGAGATGGCCGCTAAGATGCAGGCACAAGGACAGCAGCAGGCTCCTGATCCGGCTATGGTGCTTGCACAGGCAGAGCAGATGAAGGCTCAGGCTGACATGATGAAGGCCCAGATAGACGCCCAGAAGGTCCAGAACGACACTTTGAGGATACAGCTACAAGCACAGAATGATCAGAACGAGCTGGTAGCGGAGCAGGCCAAAACGCAGGTTGATGTCTTCAATGCACAGACCAATCGCATCAAGGCGCAGGTAGAGGCTGAGAAGGCTGGTGCTACGATAGACCACACCAACATCAAGGCATTTGGTGATCAGTTAGACAACCAAGAGCAGATGACCGACATGATGGATGAGCAGGAGCGCAAGGCCCGGATGTCTATGATGTCTGATATGGACCTGATGAGGATTGCTAACGGTGGCTGAGCAAACATCTCTGCGCCAGTTTATTCCTGAGCCTACTACGTCATTGATGAGCGTAGAGGGCTTGTCTGGCTACACACAGCAGAATCCTTTACCAGTTGATGAGAGGGACAGACAGGAAGCCGCAAGGGAGCTGAGCCGCAGAGGCATAACAGCGCAGGCTCCTGTGCCGTCCAATCAGAGCGTGATGACTGCGCCTACATCAATCAATCCGTTCAATCCTGCGTTCAGAGAGACCGCAAGATCAGCTCTAAATGACTTCTTTGGCGGTAGCAATATTGCAGGCAGAGAAGGCTATCGCACAGGCCAGCTAGTAGATACTGCGGTAGGAGCGATGGACTTCATTCCCGGCGTAGGCGATGCGGTTGGTGTAGGAGACCTGCGTCAGTCTATTGGCTCGGGTGACCTGATAGGCACGGCTGTAGACACTACGGCTTTAGCTGCTGGCATAATACCTGTTGTCGGTGATGCTGCGGCAAAAGGCATCAAGACAGGCGGGTCAAGTTTACGCCGTTACTTTGGAGGAGACATCCCGGAAGTAACGAGAGATACAGAATTGTTGATGAGAGTTGGCGATCCTAAATCAGTAAATGAAATGACTGTTGAAATGACTGACCCAGTTATCTCTTCCGCTCCGATTGTGAGTGCAGAGGATTTGGTTGATAGACCATTTATCACGGGTATGTCCGATACATCACGAAGCGGCCTAGAAACAGTAACTTCAGTAAATGACGTTCCAGTAAACGCGGTAATGCGAGGCGGTAAATATTTTGGCTTACAGCCTCAGAATTTAGAAAGAGGAATAGCGTTCGCTTCAGCGCCCGGAGCTGTAATGGGTCAGCTAAACAGAGCAGAGGCGGCTCAAGCTCTCGGAGGCAGGCCAGTAGCATTCATTCCTTTTGGAATGAGGCCAGCAAGCCCAGACTTCGCAACAATGAGCACGGACATAATGGTTCCGTATGCTCAGCAAGTTATGAGCAGGTCAGATAAAATTGCACTAGATAGGCGTATCCGAGAAGGCACAGGAAGCAAAAAAGATGATATGAGGCCAATTCCTGATTGGGTTGGTATTGATAACGCTACTCCTAAGTACCTTAAAGAGCTTGGAGGAGGTAGGAAGGCGGTTACAAAGGCGTTAGATGAGTTTAGAGACGCTGGATCATTAAGCAGGTCGCAAGCCAGAGCGATTGTTACTGATCCAACTCAATTTGATCCGGTATTTGGTGATATAGACATGATCTATGAGCTTGACCCGCAAGCCGTTGCTGACAAAAGGTTTTTAGATTCAGATCATCCTTCTTATGAGTCGGCGTTAATGGGTAGGCCATTAGGCGCATTAAGAGATACTGAAAAGGTCAATATATTTGAGTTTAATCCTATGGCTGGGACACAAGATAAAGGATTTTACGATTTTAGGCAGAAGCAGTTAGATGCGGGCAGAGACTTCCCGATAGGAGGCTCACTTTCTAGCCCAACGATGAAAGCCTTCCTTCCCGGAGGTCACGGAATCATTACGCAAGATATGGTAGATGATTTAGTCAGAAGAGGTTTGGTCAGACCGTAACTCTTCATAATGCTTACAAATTATGAATCGGTCATCAGAGACTACGCCATCGTCCATCATCAACTGGTTGAGTAGATCGGCGTTCTCAAAGTTTTGCCAATCGCTATCAACCGCTTCGTACCAATCAAGGCTTAAAGAACTATTAGTTTTAATTTTCATAGGATTATTGTAGCAAAGTTTACGAAAGTGTTAAACAAGTGCATTTGCAATAATTGCTTGCAAAACCACAATATGTGGTATAGTTAGGCTACAGCGAACTCCACGCTTACTTGGAGGCACGGAACGTCACCGTTTATTTGACGGCATTTATGGAAGGTAAGATGGAACAGGAAGATATTGTCGATGAGGCTGAAATAGAGCTTGAAGACGTAGAAACCGAAGGTCAGGAAACTGGCTCCGACTCATCACCGGATACTGAGGAGGCTCAGGAAAAACAAACCAAACCTGTCTTTGACGATAGGCAGCAAGAGGCGTTTGATAAAGCTATAGCCGAGAAAGTTTTCAAGCTCAGGGAAAAAGAGCGAGAAGCTGAAGAGCTAAAACAGCGTTTATCAAGCCTTGAGCAGCAGATGCCAAAGCAGGAAAGGCCAAACGTGCCGAAGGAGCCGGACCCGTATGCCCTGAGTGATCAGGAGTATCAGCAACAGCTCCGAATGCGCGATGAAGCCATAGCTAGACAGGCTGCATTTGATGCACAGCAGCGCTTCCAACAACAGGAAGCACAGCGTTTGCAACAAGAGCAGGCAATGAAACAGCAGGAGGCTTTGAACGAGAAGGTATCTACCTACTCGCAGCGAGCTGTCCAGCTTGGTATTACGAATGAAGAGTTACAGGCAGCGGGTAATTCTGTTGCTGCGTTTGGCATCTCGGATGATGTAGTCAACTATATTTTAGAGGACGATCTGGGACCAGCTATAACAAAGTACCTCAGTCAGAACGTAACCGAGCTAGACACCATCCGGTCTATGAGTCCGGCGCAAGCTGCGGTGAGGATAGCAACTCATGTACGAGAAAAGGCTGCTGCATTGAAACCTAAAGTAAATGCCGCTCCTGATCCGGTTAATCAGCCAGCAAAAGCTGGTGTTGCGCCTAAAGCGCGAGGACCGAAAGGAGCAATGTTTGAATGAATGAGGTGATCCGAAAATGGCTAATAATCTTAATAGCAACGTCACCCGGAAAGTGGCCCGTGTCTTTTTAGAGGCATTCGAGTCCAGCCGGGTTGTAACAAAGACCGTTGACACTCAACTCCTGAGTGGCAAATTCAACCCATCAAGTGGTAGCAATGTAGACTTCAAGCGTCCACATGACTACAACTCTATCCGTACTTCTGGCGGTGACATTTCATCGTCTACCAAGTCAGACATCATTGCTGGTAAAGCAACTGGTACTGTACAGAACTACTTCACCGTAGCCACTGAGTGGGGAAACGTCGAAGAGGCTCTGGAACTCGACCAGTTGGAGCAAATCCTTAACCCAATGGCACGACGAATCGTAACCGATTTGGAGATTGACCTTGCGAGCTTTATGCTCAAGAACGCATCTCTGAAGTATGGTGCGCACGGTCAGGCTGTTGATGCTTGGGGAGATGTAGCTGGTGCTGGTGCACTGATGGATTCTATCGGCGTACCTGCTGCTGCAGAACGCTACTACCTGATGAATCCTTTCACAACTAGCGCACTTGCTAACGTACAGCAAGGTCTGAATGCTTCAGATCAGTTGGTTCGTACCGCTTGGGAGAACGCACAAGTATCGCAGAACTTTGGTGGTATGCGAGCGCTGACATCTAACGCTCTTTCCAGCTTTACTGCTGGCACTGGCGCTGACCGTGCTGGTACTCTGTCTGCAGCTCCTGATGCTACTTATGTGACAGCGAAAGACACTATGACTCAGACTATTGCCGTTACTGCTCTCCAAGCAAATATGGTAGTTAAGGCTGGTGACATGATTACAATCGCTGATGTGAACCGTCTAAACCTAGACACTCGCACAGCTATGATTGACGCTTCTGGCGCTAACGTGCCGTGGACAGGCGTTGTAACTGCTGACGTTACGCTTAACGGTAGTGGTGCTGGCAACCTTGTTGTTGCTGGTCCTGCGATCTACGAAGCTAACGGTCAGTACAACACTGTTGACGCTGCACCTGCTAACGGTGCGGTTGTTACCGTTCTTAGTGCCAGTGCTACCCTGTACCAACCAAACCTGTTCTTCACTAAGCAGGCTTTCGGTATGGGTACTGTCAAGCTGCCTAAGCTGTACTCTACTGACACTATTGCGACTACCGAAGACGGTATGAGCATCCGAGTTAGTAAGTACGCAGATGGTGATGCCAACACCCAGAAGATTCGTTTTGACTTGTTGCCTGCATACGCAACATTCAATCCGTTTATGGCTGGTCAAGGCTTCGGCGTAGCATAATCCCTTGAGACGTTATGGGAGCTGTTTAGTATTCGGCTCCCAATTTTTTTATGGCTAAACCGAGAAAAGGCAAAGCTAAAGTTAAGGTCACCAAAAGTGGCAAGCGAGTCTCCTACGGGCAGGCTGGCGAAGCTAAAGGAGGTGGTCCGAGAGTCAAGCCGGGTACAAGTAAGGGTGATTCCTATTGCGCCCGGTCTCTTGGCATCAAGAAAAGATTGCCAAAAGAAAAGCAGAACGATCCCAATACTCCTAACAACTTGAGTCGCAAGCGCTGGAAGTGTAAAGGCGCTAAGTCGATGAAGAGCAAGGGTGCTAAGTATGAGTGATGGTCTATATTCCAACATCCACAAGAAGCGGAAAAGGATAAAGCGGCAAAAAGCGCAAGGCAGAACACCTGAGCGCATGAGATCGCCGGGAAGCGCTGGAGCGCCTACTGCTGGCGCATTCCGACAGAGTGCGCGTACTGCTAAGAAGAAAGGACCAACATACGAATAATGGCTACTGTCGCGCAGGTTGCAAAGGCATCCTTACAAAGAATTCTAGTACAGGCCAGCGAAGCACCGCTGCAGCCTGATGAGTATAATGATTTCATATTTTCTATGAATGCCTACATGACCGAGCTAGACGCTCAGGGTATCCAGCTAGGGTACACAGAGGTCTCAGACTTAGGTGATGATGTAACGATTCCCACAGGCGCCCTGAGAGGCTTGATTGCCAATATGGCTATAGAGGTTGCGCCTGACTATAACGGCGTGATCTCTCAAGGCTTGGTGAAGGCTGCGCGGGATGGTTTTAACACAATGCGCCTGTTAGGGCAGACATTAGGTAAGAGCAAGAATCCTGCAACACTGCCGATTGGTTCAGGCAACGAAGATACGTTGTTTGGCTTTCCCGGACATTTTTACCCAGAGTCTGAAGAAGAAATATTGGCCGAATCTACTGGCGCGATAGGATTGGAGCTTAATACAAATGGTTGATAGATCGCAGGGCAGGAAAAAGTCAGATTTTGTTGCGAAGACTTCGGTAGACGCTGGCGCGTTTATGGATTATTTCGTAAACGGCACAAACTACAAGATCACATACGCTAACTTTGTTGGCGGGCTCGGTGTTACAGGATCTATCACGCAATCTGGTGCAGCTACCGGGATTGCAGTATTAGACATTGATGGCTCAGTAAACAAAATTAGAAACATCGAGAGCGGCGCTGGCATATTGGCTAGTGTATCTGCGCAGAACGGCGTAGAGATAAAGCATAACTTTGCCGCTGATTCTACTGGCGCTCCTTTGTTGCTTAACACTACTGACGCGACTCCTGACATTGCGAGTATCGTTGGAGGTGACGGCATAAGCCTTACGTCAACAAGCAACTACGTCACAATCTCAGCAGATGCACTGCCGTATGCTCAGGTGCATATTCAGGGTAACTCTACCGCAACGACCATTGGAACGGCAGGAACGCCAGTGAAAGCTGCGGGTACATTTACGGTAGGTATACAGTCAGGTTTTACCGGAGACACGACAGGAAAGATTGTCTACAACGGAACAGTAACGAGAGTGGTTGCTGTCCACGTTACCGCTACTATTAAGCCTGCGTCTGCAAACAATCAAGACTTGTTTATACAGATTGCCAAGAATGGCACGGTAGAGGCTGGATCTAAAATTGTTAGAGAAGTAGACACGGCGCAAACGGCAAACTGCTCTACGTTTTTCAATGTGTCCTTAGCTCAAAATGATTACGTTGAATTGTATGTTGGCAACGCGACCAGCACAGATAATGTGGTAGTTACTGATGCAATTCTTGGATTAGTTAATTAATGCCAAAAGTCATCCTGCCAATAGCTAACGGGTACTATGAGAGCGATTCTCTGCCGATATCAGCGCAGGAATGCACTAACTTATACCCAAACATAGCTCAGGCTCCTGCGTTGAATCAGGAGACTCTCTTCGGCACTCCCGGACTTACCCAGGTTGCTAACGCAAGTGAATTAGATAACTGCCGTGGCGCACATGAGATGAATGGTGTGCCTTACTTTTTGATCGGCGGTCACCTGTACAGTATGGCAGAGGACTACACTCTTACAACAAGAAGCAATGTGTCGATAGGTGGTAGTGGCAGGGTGTCAATGGCCGATAACGGAACGCAGTTATTACTGTTGGTTCCGGGCGGTGCTGGATACATCTACAATCACGTTGCTAATACTTTTGCTCAGATTACTGATTCTGATTTTACGGCTAACGGTAATCCGCAGCAGGTTGTTTTTATTGACGGATTTTTCTGCCTAACGACAGACACCAAGAAGTTTATTGTCAGCGCATTGAATGATGGTTTGGCGTATAACGCGCTAGACTTCGGCACTGCAGAGTCGGACCCAGATGAAATCGTTGCTCCGATAGTTTTCAAGAACCAGCTATTTATCGGCGGTTCGCAGACGATAGAAGCATTTCAGAACATTGGCGGCGCTGACTTTCCGTTTCAGCGTACTGGGTTGTTTTTGAGCAAGGGCATATCGAGCCCGTTCAGCATTCAGTCAATACAGGATACGTTTGTGTTTGTTGGTGCTGGTGCGAATGAGTCGCCTGCGATCTGGGCGCTAAACGGTAACAGCGTAGCCAAGATATCTACCACTGCGATAGACAAAGAGCTAAGCGCTCTTACTGAGGCCCAGATACTGGATATATATAGCTGGGCGTATGCAGAAAAAGGTGCTTACTTTGTTGGCTTTGCGCTACCCGGCACTACGTTGGTTTATGACACGATCAGCAAGCGATGGCATGAAAGGAAGTCATTTGTTGATGGCGCTCTAGGTGCGTATCGGGTAAACGCTTTGGTCCGTGCATACAATCAATTGTGGGCTGGCGATCTGGTAGATGGAAGGGTTGGCCTGTTAGACCAGAATGTGTACACAGAATATAACACTGAGATTCGCAGAACTATCGTAACTCAGCCGTTTCAAAACAATATGGATTCGTTTGTACTCCCAGAGTTAGAGCTTACAGTTGAAAGCGGTGTAGGTAATTCGTCTGCTGTGGACCCGAAAGTGGGATTAGAGCGGTCTGTAGATGGTAAAATATGGTCAGATGCCAGATACCGCAGCATTGGTAAGGTTGGCGAGTACAACCGCAGGGTGATATGGAACCGAAACGGCAGGGCTTCACGGTTTGAGCTTTTTAGATTTACGATGAGCGAGCCTGTAAAGCCAGTATTTATACAGATGACTGCTGACATTGTGGCAACGCAATGAGCTATAAGCTAAACGCGGCTCAGCCGATAGTTGATGCTAATGGCACGATGGAGCAGCCATTCAGGCAGTTTACGCAGGAAGCGGCGTTGTCTATACCGATAACGGGTGCAGGAAGCCCAGAGGGTGTAGTTGAAGCGGTACAATTTAGTTTATATCTCGACACCACTGGAAGCGCGGGATCAATTCAATATAGAAAGATGCAGCCAGAGATCGGCGGTGACCGTACTCGCGGCTGGATAGCGGTTTAGGAGAATATTATGGCGGCATTTTTGGGACCCTTAATTGCGGCAGGAAAGGGCATAGCTGGCGCTCTCGGAGGCGCTAAGGGATTGGCGGCAATAGGCGGCACGGCTCTTGGTTATATGGGCCAAAGAGATGCCAATAAGATAGGCGAGGAAGCTGCCGCTCAATCTGCTCAACAGAGAGCAGAGCAAATGGCATTGATCAGAGAGTTTGGTCAAAAGGCGTTAGAGCCATTAGCTCCAGCATATCAGCGTTCTCAGGATATTCGGCAAGAAAGCGCAAACAGGGCGCTAGCTTTGGCTGGTTCTATGTTTAGACCACAGCTAGAGCAATTCCGAGAAGGCAACTATATGGCCCAGCAGCGAATCGCTGAGGCGGTTCCTTTTCGTATGTCTGCAATACTCGGAACTGGTTCATTAGGATATATGCCGCAAGCACAGAATGTCGGCGGTCAGTTAGATTACGGTGTGCTTGATCCGCTTATGAATCCAGAGCCTATGCAGTTTACTCCTGTTCCGGGCGGTCAGGGACAAGCCACACAACAAGCCACACAACAAGCAGCCGCGCCAGTTGATCAAATGCAACAAGCAATGCTGACATTTCAAAGCGATGGGCAGATACCGTTATGATGAGAGGCAAGCGAGAAGATACAGAGGGCGTAAGAGAAGCCGAGTTTATTGTTCTCGATTTCATAAAGTCTACGCCAAATGCCACGGTCCCAGAGATCGCTAGGCTTATTGATGATGTCGGCGCTGATCTTAACTACATTGCAAATGTTATGGGTGTTGACCCAGCAGTTGCGAGACAGGCTTATGATCAGGTTATAACTGATGCGCCTCCTATCCAGCAGGTTATTGAGAAGCAGGTGCAGTCTGAACCTGTTAATACTCCTACTCGACCTCTTGATAAGGTGATAGATACATCTCGCCCAGCATTTACACAAGAAGATATAAACAGGGCTGTGGGTGAGCTATCAAGCGGTGCGAAGACTCCACAGCAGGTTGCTCAAGAATATGGCGTTAGCGTTGATTACGTTAACAACAATCTTGGCAGAATACAGAATCAGGTGTTTGATGATTTAGCGTCTGGAGCAACAACCGCTCAACAGGTAGCTGACCAGTATGGTTTAGGGCTTGATTTTGTGAACAGCGCGTTTGATCGCATGAGAGCAGAAAGAGTCCCGCCTCCTGCAGTTGCGCCTCCTCCGGTTGTTTCGCAACCTCCCGCAGTTGCGCCTGCTCCGGTTGTTTCGCAACCTGTGACTACGGTACCGGATGCAAACAATCCCAACCTTTTAAGAAACGCACAAACAGGCGGTATGGCTGGCCCACAGCTACCTATAGGTTTGGCAGCAGCAGAACAAGCTGCGTTAGGCGGCGCAGGAAGGGCTACAGGGCTTTTGGGAACTACCGCAGGCGCAGCAGGAAGAGAGCTAACTGCTGGCACAATGGGTGGCATAGGAGCCCTGAGAGGCGGTATAGGCCAAGCTAGACAAGATATCATGCAGGGTACTCAAACAGGCATAGGCGCTCTCCAGCAAGCTCTGGGAGGCGCTAGAGCTGACATTGAGTCAGGGTTCCAGCGAGCAGAGGGTATGTTTGATCCATACGCTCAGGCTGGTGGTCAGGCGCTACAACAGCAACTGGCACTCTCTGGAGCGTTAGGCCCAGAAGCATTCCAGCAGGCTTATCAAGAAAGCCCACAGATGCAATTCCTACGAGAGCAGGGTGAACAGGCAGCTCTCCGCACCGCAGCCGCTAGAGGCGGCGTTGGTGGTGGTAATGTCATGAAAGAGCTGGCCCGGTACGGAACTGGATTGGCTTCGCAGGACTTACAAAATCAGATAGGTAATCTTCAAGCGCTGTCAGCTCAAGGTCTGGGCGCTAGAGGCAGTGCGGCTAATATCGCTACAGGTGGCGCTCAGCAGCTTGCTAATTTAGGTGTGCTTGGCGGTACTTCTGGACTGCAGGCAGCTACTCAGCAAGGTACGCAGTTGGCTAACTTAGCGCAACAGTTGGGTGTTAGCGAAGCTGATTTACGAACTGGGCTAGGTGCTGGACGATCCAATATTGCGTTAGGCATAGGTACTCGCGCAGCCGACCTTGCTGCTCAGACAGGGCTTAACGTAGCAGGCATGAGGACTCGCGCAGGCGAGCAGTTCGATAGAATGATTGGCACAACATCATCTCAGATGGCTGATTTACAGCAAGCACAAGGCGCTGGTACGGCTCCTATGATTGCGGCCCAGACCAATTATATAAACCAGTTACAGCAATCAGCCGCTCTGGGTGATGCGGCAGCACAAACCGAATTAGCGCAGTTGCAGGCTCAAGGCTATAGCAACATAGGTTCTCAGCTTGCTGGCACTCCGCAAGCGAAGACGTTTGTCGGTCAGAGCCCTTTGGCTGGTGCATTAGGCGGTGCTGTAGTTGGCACTCAAATAGCTGAAATGTTCCCAAGCGAGCAGGCAGCTCAAAGCACTTTTAGAATAGGTTCTGGGTTTGCTCCGGGCTATTTTTCTAACCCAATGAATAGCAGCGTAATGACTGCGCCTCAAGTTTCTCCAATGGCAAATATGTCTATGATTCAAGGATTAGCGTAATGGCTGACAACTTATCATTGCTAGGCGGCAGAATGCCTACACAGCAGCAAGGCCCAAAGCTAAGCACTGTATTGCAGGGATTGCAGGCTGCGTACACAGGTCAAGGCCCGCAGTTTCAGCAGCAGATGCGAGCTGAAGAGCAACAAAGAATGCAGAATGTTATGGGCGGCTTGCAGTTAGAAGATGCGCTCACAAAATCTGCAGCTCAGGATGCTCTAAAAATACAGCAGTTGGCTAAAACCGGAGACAGCAGACAGGCAATGGATATCCTCGGTGATCGGGTACAGTTGCTGCAACAAATAGGAGCAGACACTACATCTACAATGCGCTTAGCAGATAGCCTTATGTCTGGAGGGTTTGATGCCATTTTGCCGCAGATTGACTCTACGGTAGAAATGGGTGTCAGGACGGGAATGATTGAGCCGTTTGGCGGTCAAGTACCTTCAACATTTAGATCATTGCAATTGCAGGCAGAATCCGCTGGATTAACACCGGGAACTCCTGACTATCAGGAATTCATGAGCTACAGAGGTTTTGAGGGCAGGATGGGTGCTGCAAAAACCATCAACTACAAGGATGGAACATTTGTCACCAAGCCTAGAGTTGGGCCTCCTGAAGTTTATGATAGAACTGGTAGGTTGATAACTGACGCCGCTGAAAAGCAGCGTGTTCTTGATGCCGCAATACAGTCAGGAATTGTATACGAGTCTGATGTGGCTACCGGAGTAGAGAGAGCTAAAGGTGCGGCTGAATCTGCAAGAGAATTGATTGACAGAGCTGTTCCCGCAGCAGAATCAACAGCGGTCTTGAGGAGATCGCTTGATCTTCTTGATCGTGTTGATACTGGAACCTTCGCTGATGTCAAGTTGGCTGTTACAGACTTTTTTGATGTTACTGGCGCAGATGTTGGAGAGTTATCTCAAAATTTGAGCCGAGCTGTACTTAGTCAATTAAGAGAAACTTTTGGCGCAGCATTTACAGAAAACGAAGGGCGCAGATTAGAGAATATATCTGCTAGGTTTAGTCAGAATAACGAAGTAAACAGAAGTCTTCTCAGGCAGGCGTTAGCCATTGCAGAAAACACTGCAAGAAGAGGCATACAGCGAGCCAGAGAAGAGGGTGATGAAGCAACAGCGCAAGATATTGAAGATTTGTTGGCGTTTGATCTTAGCGCGGTAATGTCATCGGTTCAGCAGCCTGCGGGACAACCTACTGGCACGCGAGTCATACGATTTGACAAAAACGGCAACCCAATACCGGATTAGCAAATGGAAGAAGATATTATCGCAGAACTGCCAGATGGTAGTATTTTAAAGTTTCCTCCAAATACGAGCCTTGACGTTATTCAAGCCACAGTCAAGCGCGAGTTGGGCATAACTGATACGCCTGAACAGCCTCGCATTGGCCCTACAGGTAGAGCGTTCCTCGGTGCTACCGAGAAAGGGTTAGAGACTCTTGCAACTAGCGAAGGGCCACGAATGCAAAATGTTAGAGAGGCTTTTGGCGCTACGTTAAGAGGCGAGCAGACACCACAGGAAGCAATATTGCAAGCCGGAAGTCAGGTTCCGGCCTATCTTGGTGATCTTATAGGAGAAGGTCTTGGGTATGTGGGAAGAGGCGTGTCTGCCATAACTCCAGACGTTTTGGAAGATGAGGTAATCAATCAGCTAGGCATATTTATGGATCAACCTCTTATGAGGTACGCCAAAAGCGCACTTCAATCAGGAGGCGAACAATATCAAGAGTTTGCTGAGCAGTATCCAAGAGCCGCAAGAAATATAGAGGCTATAGCAAACATTGGTTTGATTGGAGGAGGTAGCACTGCTGCTACAAGACAAGGAGGAAGGCTCCTCTCAGATGTTGGAACAGGCGCAGCCGAAGAAGTTGGCAGGATTAGAAGAACCGTTCAAACTCCAGCAAGAAGGCAGGCGGCGCAAGACATTGAGAGCGGAGGCATAGAAGCAATTAATGTCAGAACCGCGCCATACAGACTAGAGGAAGATCCATCTGGAGCTACTACAACAGTTGGCCCAGAAGGCCCGGTTCAACCAAGACCGCAGATGCAGGCAGTTGTTAGTCCTCCACAAACAGCTGCTTTAAGAAGCGGATGGGATGAAGGATTGGTAGCAATGATAAGAGAGTCTAGTCCTCAAGACAGGCGAAATATGCTTGAGTCTATGACTAGAATGGAAAGAGGCCGCCAAGACACCAGATCAAAAATGCTTGATAGAAGCACAGATATAGCTGGTCAGTCTATGTTAGACAGATACAAATCGGTGTTGAAAGCTAACAGGCAAGCAGGTCAAAGTATTGACCGTTATGCAAGAAATAACCTAAAAGGAAATCGTGTTGATTTTGGCTCTGCTGTAGATAACTTTGTTGGCGCACTAGATGAGATTGGAGTAACAGTAAAGCCTGATTTAACTTTAGATTTCTCCGCTGCGGATATTGCTGGCATTTCTGGCGCGGAACGTGTCTTGAAAAATATTGTGAAAAGGATGTCTCAAGGAAGAAACATAGACGCCTATGAGATTCACAAAATGAAGAAATATATTGATGAGCTTGTTACTTATGGTACGCAAAATTTGCAAAAGCCATTGACAGGCGAAACATTAAATATAGTCAAAGGATTGCGGCGTGACCTAAATGAAGTTTTAAGTGAAAATTTTGAAGGATATAGGGCTGCAAATCAGCAGTATGCTGAAACTATAGACGCGCTTGATAACTTCAAGGACGCAATGGGAACTGTTAATTATGATAGCTCAAGTGCTGCTAGGGCATTAGGTACTAGATTGCGAGGACTTGGATCAAATGCTCAATATAGAGCCCTTCTGCTTGACTCAATAGATGAAATGCAAACTCTAAGCAATAAGTATGGCGGCAAATTTGATGATGATGTAATTAATCAAACAGCTTTTACAATAGAGCTAGATAAAATGTTTGGCACAGAGGCTCCCACTAGCTTTTCTGGTCAAATTGGTGAAGCTGTTGGTCAGTCTCAGAGTAGAGCGGGCGCATACGCAAATGTTGCAAGGGCAACGGCTAGAAGAGCCGCAGATGCAGCTCTGGGCAGGGACGAGCAATCCCAAATTAGGGCAATGAGAGAGCTTCTGCTTAGCTTCGATCAGATATAGGTAACGAATAATGGCTAGATTCGGCGAGATAAACGCACAATACTTTGATGACGCAGGCGATCCGCTAAGCAGCGGTAAGATATATTTCTACGAGACGGGAACGACTACTCTCAAGGATACCTTCAGCGACATCAACCAGACTATCGCTAACACCAATCCAGTTATCTTAACTGCGGCTGGTAGGCAACCAAACATATTCTTCAGCGGTACTGCTAAAGCAATACTGGTAGACAAGAATGATGTACAGATACTGGTTCGTGACCCGATAGGTCAGACGGCTAGTGTATTTGGTGACGGCTGGGTAGCTACGAAGATATACAGTGCTGATGCTGTGGTATTGGGTGGCGATGGTCAATACTACCGATCTCTCGCCGCAGGCAACCAGAACAACGATCCTACGTCTACGTCAGGATACTGGACGCTTCTATACTCGGTAGAATGGAACGCCGGGATAACCTATCAAACTGGAGCAGTTGTTACTTACAACAATCTCCAGTATCAGAGCCTGCAGAACAGCAACCTGAATAATAATCCAGCCAGTGCTACAGCGTACTGGGCAAGCATAGCCTTTGCGTGGTTATCTACTCGGACCTACGCTATCCACGAGAATGTGGTAGGCACAGATGGCATCTTGTACACCAGCTTGCAAAACAGCAACACGGGTAACGTCCCAGCCAGCTCAGGCAGTTACTGGGTAGGTACGTCAGCGGCGGCAGCGGCGAGTGCTACGGCAGCGGCAAGCTCAGCGACAGCAGCGGCTACTTCTGCAACGAATGCGGCTACATCTGCAACGAATGCTGGAAACAGTGCAACAGCGGCAGCTTCAAGCGCAACTAGTGCTGCCTCAAGTGCAACTACCGCTACTACAAAGGCCAGCGAAGCAGCAACGTCTGCCACAAATGCGGCAACCTCTGAGACCAATGCAGGCAACTCCGCTACTGCTGCCGCAACCTCGGCAACTAACGCGGGCAACTCCGCAACTGCTGCGGCCAGCTCAGCTACTGCGGCTGCAACTTCAGAGACCAATGCCGGGAACTCGGCAACGGCTGCTGCAACCTCTGCGACTAACGCAGCAAGCAGTGCTACAGCAGCGGCTTCTAGCGCAACCACAGCAACAACCAAGGCTAGCGAGGCGGCAACCAGCGCCACTAATGCAGCTACGTCCGAAACAAACGCGGGTAACTCTGCAACAGCGGCAGGGACATCGGCAACTAATGCAGCGACGAGTGCCACAGCAGCGGCAGGAAGTGCTACTTCGGCTGCTTCATCAGCCACAGATGCGGCAAATAAATACGATGAATTTGATGATAGGTATCTAGGTGCTAAGTCGAGTGACCCAACAGTAGACAACGATGGCAACGCGCTAGTTACTGGTGCGATTTACTTCAATACGTCTTCCAATGTGATGAAGGTATACGGAGGCTCTTCTTGGGCAAACGTAGCACCTACTGCAACAAGCATTACTTTATCTCAGGTGTCTGATGTCACGGCTACGGCAGCAGAGGTAAACGTATTAGATGGCATTCCTGCTGGTCTTACAGCTACAGAGTTGGGCTATGTGGATGGTGTGACCAGTAGTATACAAACACAGTTAAACAATATTTCTGTGACTGCTGGAACTCAAACCAAGACATACTCCGCAGGTGAAACATCTACGATTACCTTGTCGGGTAATGTGCT
>Ga0208643_1000936_pt1 | contig 17712 bp, 25 predicted proteins | sample VirMetDEL_Nov_12_FD_184516 | JGI IMG/M metagenome (GOLD analysis project Ga0208643, IMG submission 184516) | Aqueous microbial communities from the Delaware River and Bay under freshwater to marine salinity gradient to study organic matter... | ecosystem: Environmental > Aquatic > Marine >... | reverse complement strand
TAGGGATTTGCTGGTTGCTAGGTACAAGGAATTTTTATAAGATAAAGAAGAAGTTTGTTAAGGATTCACAGATGTGGATAGATGATTTGATGGGAGACTTTGACTACTTAACAAACTACATTATGGAGGCTAACACGCTGAGTATGAGATGGTTAAAATGGTTGGGTGCTAGTTTTGAGGATTGCAATATCCCTGGTTATAAGTCATTTAAGATAGAGAGGAAGTAATATGTGTGATCCAGCAACAATAGGAGCGATAGTAGGAGTAGCATCAGCAGGTGCAGGGTATATAGGGCAAAGGCAACAAGCTAAAGCACAGGCAGCGTATCAAGCACAGTCCATAGCAGCAGCTCAAAAGAAAGAAGGTTTTCAAAGGACATCTCAGATATTAGAATCTCAACAGAAACGACTAGCTCTAGCTCAGGAGACTGGTAAAATAACTAAAGCAGCTCAAGAAAAACTTGCTAGTGCTACTGTATCAGCAGGTGAAGCAGGGGTGTCAGGTCTTTCAGTGCAAGCTTTAATGGATGACTATGTTAGACAACAAGCAGGGTTACAAGCAGCTGTTACTACTCAAGAGAAACTTTATGGTCTACAAACTGGCATGAGCCTACAACAAATTGGATTAGCTTCTCAGCAAGAGATACTAGGACTTAGTCAACCTATTAACAGACCTAGTTTATTATTATCAGGATTACAAGCTGTTAGTGGTGGACTTAGTGGATACGCAGCAGGTCAAGATATTAGTAGTAGGATGGCAGATGCGTCAACAACAGGGATAACCCAAACCACAGCAGGCACATATAGAGGAGGATCAGGAGGTACTATGGCTCCTGGTGGTTACTCTTTATTTGGAGGAAGATAATGGCAGAACGAGTACAAGTACAAGGGTTAGGTGAAGCACCTACAGTTCAACCTGTTGATCTTCCTGGGTTTCAATATGGAATAGGTCAGCGTAGAGCTGGTAGGAATAAGTTGATGGACCTTGCTGATGCTTTGTCACAGGTTAATCCTATCCTTTCTCAGTACTCTCAAATTAGACAATTCGAAAGAGAGGAAGCTATAGCAGCAGGAAAGCAGTTCTTAACGGAACAACCTGAACAAGCAGTAGCTACACTAGAAGCTGGGTTAGGTAAAACTAAAAGAGAACTTAGGAAGTTAGCAGATCAAGGAATTATAGATGAAAGATCGAATCCTGATTTTTTGTTAGGAATTAGAGCAGCCAAAGGGAAAAATTTAGCAAGGCAATTTAGGACTGAGTTACTAACTAATCCTGAAGCTTTAAACCAAGAAGACCCTAATGCTTATATCCAAGGAAGGGTGTCTGAATTTTTTAATAGACCTGAGATAGCTGACAGTGAGTATACTAAGACACAAGTACAACCTCTTTTAGAATCTATCACTAATGAATATGTAGGACAAGCAACGCGTATTCAACAGGACATAGAGATTGCTAGAGGTAAAACTGATTGGATTGAATCTACGCAAGACGCTGTTGAAGATTGGAAAGATAATAAAGTTGATTTATTTAGTCCTACTTTTTCTGCCTGGTTAAATGACGGAGCTGGTAATTTTAAAGGTAGTAATAAATACGCTTTAGATAATTTGTTTAAACCTGCCATCATGGATTTAGTAGAGTCAGGAGATATTTCAACCGCTATACAAAAAACAGGCGAACTTAAAGCTTGGATTGTTAACAAAGATACAGGAGCTAAATTTATAAACGCAGAACTTCAAAATGATTTAGATAACTTTGAAGTTACAATTCTTAATCAATCTACTTACTTTCAAAAGAAAGCCACGGAAGCGTATAACACGCAAAAGGATAATATAACAAAACCTTTTATAGCTGAGTTTCAAAGAAACTTAAACGATGGTGTTACTATTACTGATTCGTTACTTAAAGATTGGTCTAATAGATTAAGAGAGGAAGGTCTAAGAGGAAGCGTTAACTCTTTTGATATTGAAGAAACTATTCAATCTATGCGTGAGTTATCTAATAAAACTTATAACAGTGCGAATAATGATGTTGAAACAGACACAGAAATGTGGAGTATGTTACAAGCAGATTTAGATTTAGGATTAGATATTCAAGCGGACTTAAATGATGCTTCTGAACAAGGTTTAATAGATCAAGAAGATTTTAAAACATTACAAAAATTAAACGGAGATAGCGATAGGTTTCAAAAAGAGATAATGGGACTAGCTTCTGTTAAGCAGTACACACAACTATTTGAGAATCAATATAAAGACACTACTTTAAAAAGTGAAATCACAGGACTAGTAGCTGCTTCCACAAACGCTATTAAGGACATAACAGAATATGACGCTCACCCTAACGCTTTACAAAGTTTAAAGATTAAAGGAATTAGAGGATGGAGAAGTGAGTTGAAAAGATATAGGGACGGTATTGTACAGTCAAATCCTGACATAACTCCGCAGCAACTTGATGAAAGAATAAACAGCGAGATCGAAACTTTATATACTGTGTATAACGAAAAATATACAGAGATTATGAAAGCTGAGCTAAGGACAGGAATGTATATACTAGATAGTAAAAGTGAAGACATTACTTTAAGCAGTATTGAAAACACTATTAAAGCTATTGAGGATGAAGACCCTACCCTACTAGATAAAAAAGTAATAGCTTTGTTTGAAAAATTAGATATTCCCGAAGGCAATTTAGATGCACAACTTAGGTTTCTAAAAACATACAGAGATAAAATAAAGTAATGGCTAAATCAATTAAAGAACTATTAGAAGATCAACGAGCTTTTGAACAACAAAAAGAAGCACCATCTTTAGCTGATTCAGCTTCTACTAGAGCACCTAGTGAACTCTCTACAGCAGGTCCTTTAATAGAGCAAGATGATGATGATAAACTTGAACGATTGTTTAAATCTGTAGGAATAGAAGTAGGGGGAGGAATTACTTTAGGAGGAGCTACTGCACCTTTACTTGGTGGTGGTCCTGTGGGTATAGGAAGCTATATAGCTTTTAACGCTTTAGGTAATTTAGGTTTTAACGCGTGGGCACAAGATGTTCGTGATCCAGAAGCAGAATACTCTAAGGAAGAAGGTATAGCTACTACTTTAGTGGGTACTTTAGGACCATTTGCTACTATAAAAAAGGGAGCACAACTAGGCAAAATAGGCAAGAGGGTTTTAGGGACAGCGGAAGGGGCTGCGTTAGGTGCTTCAGAAGAAGCTATAAGGCAAGGGCTGGAACTTCAAAGCGGAAAAATAAAGTTTGAAGAGTTAAGCCCAACTCAAATAGGTTGGGCTGGCGGTTTCGGGGCAGGTTTTGGAACAGTTGCAACCGCTTACAGTGATGTTAATTTTAATAAGCTTGGAGCATCTAACAAGACACTAAATGAAATAAAGAGGGGGGCAGAGTTAAACGCCGTTAATAGACTTAACACCATTGATAGAACTTTAAAAGACCCTCAAGTAACAGGAGAGTTAAGAACTTTATTGTTAAAAGAAAAAGACGAATTAAAAACATCCATTGAATCAATTAAATTAGATGACCGTGAGTACTTGCAGGGTTTAAGAGAAAAAGCTTTAGAGGAACAAAAAGAAATAGAGCAAGCTATTGCCGAGCGTTTAAGAACTTCAGAAGGAACACAGACAGGTGAAGGTACTGTACTTAGACCTAAAGAAGAAACAGGTGAACCTGCTGAAGCACCTCAAGCTGTAGTAGAAGAAGACAATCCTGTTAAACAAAGTCCCCAACAAAAGAAAATATCCGACCCTAATTCTAAAGCTTATGTAAGGTACGAACCAAGAGAAGACGGAGTTGCGATAACTTTTATAGAAGGTGACGAAACAGTTAAAAGGTCTGCTCAAAAAACCTTAAAGTACTTATTAGCTGCACACCCAAGCGTATACACTGACACCACTTCTAAAGGTGGAATGAGCGTTCCTTTTCTTCAAATGCTTCAAAAAATGGAAGCTCGTGGACAAATTAAATTACAAAAAATGGATGGGGAAAACGGAGTCCCTTTAATGACTTCAAGAATAAACAAGGCATTTTCAATAACAAAAGAGAACGGTAAATATCTTCAACCAAAGGACTTAAAACTTAGAGACGGCACTAAAATGCAGACACAGTTTGCATATAAAATCACAGAAGTTAGCAAGAAACTTGAAGCTAAACCTTCTGAAGCACCTACCACTCAAAAGGCTGTGCCGTTATCTACTCAGCAACCTACGAAGCTGACAACAGAGCAAAAGATGGAAGCCATTGAAAGGATGGGAATGAGCGATGATGACCTGTCTATGTTCTTAGAAGGAAAGAGTGAACTCATACCGATTAATCTAGCGGCTTTTACTGGCGAAGATGGGATACAAAAATCAATGGCTGCTGTCTTAGAACAACTGTCAGATAAAATTAAAAGCGGTAGAATAAAGACAGATAAAGAATCTTTAATAAAACAAGCTGCTGCGTTACGTAAAAAATTAGACCCTAGCTTAGATGAATCAGCATATGTAACACAAATAGCTGGAGAATCTGAAGACCTTATTTATAAAACAGTTTTAGCTGATAGCATGACTTTTTCAGCTTTCTCTAATTGGAATAAAAAGTTTGACGCTAATGTAGATTTAAATGATCCAAAAGTAGTTAATGATTTATTAGGTGATTTAGATAGATTACAAGTGTTTGCTGAGTCTTCTTCTACTATAGGCAGCTCAGCTGGTAAGTTGTTGCAAAGCAGAAAATTATTCAAAGAAGACATTGCAGCAAACATAAACACCCTTGAAAGAAAAGCAGATAAATTAGAAAAAGGTTTAGCAGAAGACTTAATAAAATATTCCAAAGATTTAAAACCTGGGCAACTGAAAGAGCAATTAGAAAAGCTGGGAGGATTAAAAGCTATGAAAGGGTTTTTATCTGAGTTAAGGCTTATAAAAGACCCTGCTAAATTAGGTAGGTTACTTGAAATAAGTAAAAGATCAACAGGAGAAAAGTTTGGTAGAGCAGCTAAAGAGTTAGTTTATGATAGTGTTTTAAGTGCTCCTCCTACTCAAGCAGCTGCTGCGAGTGGTAATGCTATGATGTCTTTGTATTCTTTATTTAATCAAGGAGTAGGTGGACTAGCTACAGGAGACTTAAAACAAACTAGAATGGCTTTAAGGACAAGTAAATATTTATTACACGGTATTCAAGATGCATGGGACTCTGCTGTACTAGCATCTAAACACTCCCAAGGTTCTATATCCCTCAATACTCATTATGAAAAAATAGGGGAAAAGGCTTTTGCAATGGAAGCTACAGGTCTAAAAGGACCGATAGGGGAGACAGTAGAGAATGTAGGAGAGATGCTTAATTTTGGTCCTAAAGGTTTAGTTTTTCAAGATGAATTTTATAGACATTTGTTTGGAAAAGCACAAGCACGTGCAATGTTAGCTGAAGAGTATAAGCAACTAGTTAAAAAAGGGGAAGCTCCTGTAGAAGGTATCAACGACTTTATGAACGCTAAGATGTCTAGGTATTTTGTAGATGGAAAGAGATATAAGACCAAAAGAGATGTAGAATTAGAAGCTGTAACTAAAGCTAGAGAACAGGATTTAGAACCAAAAGAAGCTAAAGAGTTCATGGCTCAATATGTTAAGGATAATTGGAATAATAAATTATCAAGCGAGTTAGAGTATGTAAAAGATTTCGGAGATAAAATAACATTTCAAAGAGATTTAAGTTCTGAATATGGAGTTTTAGAGGCAGGTGCTACAAAATTAGGCGAACTAAGACAAAAAAGTTCAGTGCTTGAATTAATACAGCTTTTCTTAAAAACTCCTACAAATATGTTCATGGAGTTAGGAGGGACAACTTCTAGTTTAGCTCTCTTACCAGGTGTTAATAAAGTTACATTTAAAAGAACAATAGATGAACTACAAAGCGAAAACCCCTCAATAAGAGCACAAGCTAGAGGAAGGCAGATAGTAGGAGCAGGTCTTTGGGCATCAGCTTTATATCTAGCCGATCAACAACTATTCACAGGTCAAGGACCACAAGATTATAAAGAACTGCAAAATAAGAAGGATACAGGATGGCAACCTAATGCTTTAAATATTTCTGCTACTAAAAGATTTTGGGACACAGGTATAAGTAACGGTGACCAACTTGGGGATAAATACATGCCAATGGCTAGGTTAGGTGCTATAGCGGATGTGTATGGAGTTGCTGCTACCGCCCTTAGAGCACATGAAGATAACTCAATGCCTGATGATTGGTTAGGCCAACTAACAAGTACAGCACAACTAGCTTTATCAGCTTTAATAAGTGATAAGACTTATTTAAAAAACATCAGTGAATTTAACGATGGTATTTTTAAAGGTAAATGGGAAGAAGGAGGCAAGAGCGGTATTAATACTATTATGTCATCTATAAACAGATTGGCAGTTCCCTCCCTTGTTAGGGGATCAGCAGCTTTAAATGATCCTTACTTGAGGGAAATAAACGGTCCGATGGATCAATTAAAAATGGCTTTAGGCAGTACTCGTAGAGAACTATCTCCTAAGAGAGATGTTTTAGGTATACCTAAACCTTCCTCTCCTTATAATTCAATTGGTAACGCTATAAACTATTTAAGTCCTTTAAGAGTAAGTGAATTAAAAACTGAAAAAGCCACAAAAAAAGATGTAAAAGAAGGTAGGGCTTTAAAGGTAGGAGATAAAATGTTTACTAAACAAGATGAGGCAAAGCGTATTATAGCTGAACTAAATGGTCGTTTTAGTTTTAGTAGACCTACAGACGGTGTTCCTGGTTTAGATTTAAGAAAACTTAAAGTCAGTAAAGATTATGGGTTTGGTTTAGAGCAAAATTTATATGATAGATGGCAGCAAATTTATTCAGAACTAAAACCTGAAGATGCAATAATAAAATTATATAACCACCCGAAGATACAAAGACTAGGTAATGTGCCTAAAGGTTCTCCAATAAAAGACCTCAGAAAGCTTTCAATAGAATCAGAACTAGGTAAAATAAGAAAGACAGCTTTAGGAAAACTAATAAAAGAGACACCCTTATTGAAAGAACAATATAAGTTAATAAATAAAATTCAAAAAGAAACATCAATAGAAGGTAAGGATGCACCTAGAAAAGTTATGTCACCTGCTTTAGAGGTGCTCACTGACTAAGTGCTTGAACTTTTACAACAAACAAATTAATAATAGATTACCATGCCTAATACATACGTAGACTACACTGGGGATAATACTACTACCTCCTTTGCTTTTCCTTTTCCTTATCTCGATGACACACACGTTGTAGTACAACTTGATACAGTGGCTTTAGCTGGTGGTAAATTTGTAGATCAAACAGTTACTACTCACTACACAATCCAAACTTCTCCTTCTGCTGCTATAATATTTGTTACTGCTCCAGCAACTGGAGACAGGATAAGGATCAAAAGAGATAGTGCTTCTGATACTGCTCTTGTAGACTTTGAGAATGGAAGTGTACTTACTGAGGTAGAACTAGATCGTGCTTACCTTCACAACCTTTATCTTAGTGAAGAGATTGAAGAGGGTAGCGGTAAGAACACGATGACCAAAGATGCTGTTGATGGACACTACGATGCCGATTTAGCCAAGATTAAAAACCTAGCTGATCCTACAAACCCACAAGATGCAGTAACTAAGAACTACGCAGATACTACTTTTGTCGATGTAGCTGGTGACTCGATGACTGGTAACTTGGCTATGGGTGCTAATAAAGTTACTTCCTCTGCTGTTCCTGGTACTGGCAACGATCTTACTAATAAGACTTATGTAGACGGTCAAGACGCACTACAAGTTACTAAGGCAGGTGATTCAATGAGTGGTGCTTTAACACTTCCAGCCACTGATCCTACTAACGGAAATCACGCTGCTAGGAAAAGTTATGTAGACTCTCAAATAGCTGCTACTTTAGCAACAGGCACAGCAGGTGGTCCTATCGATACCGTTAACATCGCTGATGCTGCTATCACTACAGACAAGATCGATGATGACGCTATAACTGCTGACAAGCTTGCTAACACTGCTGTAACTCCAGGCTCTTACACTGCCACCGATCTTACAGTAGACGCACAAGGAAGGATTACAGCTGCTGCTAGTGGTAGTGCTTCTCCTACAGCTGCTCAAGTTAAGACTCTTTACGAGAGCAACGCTAATACTAATGAGTATGATGACGCTGAACAAACTAAGCTTGCAGGTATTGCAGCTGGTGCTCAAGTCAATCCTACTAACACAGACGGTCTTACACAAGGTTCTACTAATCTTTACAACCAAACTCATACAGGTGATGTTACAGGTTCTACTACACTTACGATAGCTGATAACGCTGTCACAGCTGCTAAGATAAGCGATACAGATTCAGTTTTTAGTGTTAACGATAGTACTAATGTGATTGGAGTTGGTGGCACTGTTTCTATTTCTAAAAATGCGAGCGGTGTAATTGATTCTATAACTATATCTAACACTACAGCAGCAGGTGCTAATCAAATAAAATTTAGTTCTCCCAGTAATAGTGTTGACTCAGCTTTTATTCAATTTCAACCAGCATCTAATCAAATGGGTTTTACTATTAGTGACGGTTCGAGTGGTTTTCAATCTCTGGCTTTTAATTCTTCTGGTAACCTTTCAGTTCCTGGCTCTGTTACTGCTAACGGTGTAGTTTTAACTTCAGATCAGACTCTTAAACAAGATATTAATACTTTAAACGAAGCTGAAGGAAGAGTTGCAGTAAGATTAAAAAGTTTAATTAGAAAGTTTAGGTTTATAAAAGAAGTACAAAACGATACCTCTAAAATTCATGTAGGTGTAAATGCACAAGAAGTACAAACAGCTTTTACTGATGAAGGTTTAGACAGTAACGATTATGCTGTAATTGAAACATCTGGTCCTAAGTTAGGAGTTAGATACAACGAGTTATTCGCTTTCATAATCTCAGCTCTTTAAACAATGACTGAATCAGTATCACATTTTCTCGACACTGCTCTAGCTGTTATCCTAGGTGCTATCGGATGGGTTATAAAGAAACTATCAGATCGCTTAGACACAGACGAGAAACGATTAACAAAGATTGAAGTAGAGTTAGCTACGCAACGAGAACGAGATACTGCTGTTGAGAACCGTATGAGTGGTCTTGAAACAACGGTTAAAGAGATTAACGGTAAACTAGATAGAATGATGGAGATATTAATTAAACGATGAAAAAAGGATTATACGCAAACATTAACAGAAGAAGAAAGCTAGGCATTAGTCGTAGCAAGAAGAAGTCTACTATATCACCTAAGTCCTACGCAAATATGAAGCGTGGGTTTAAAAGTAATGAAGCGTAAGTTAAGTATAAAGAAGCCTAAAGGTAAGCGTTTTGTTAAAATAGTTAAAAACCCTAAGACAGGCAGAAAGAATCGCATAGGTTACGGTCAAGCAGGTAAAGCTAAAGATGGAGGCGATAGAATAAGACCTGGTACTGCAAAAGCAAACGCATACTGTAATAGGTCTAATAATATCGAAGGAGATTGGAGGAGTAATCCTAACAGCCCTAATAATTTGAGCCGTGATAAATGGAAGTGTAAAGGGAATAAATCAGTAGCTTAACAATATGAAGACTTTTGAAGAACTAGGTAAATTACAAGGTTATGTAGCAGATACCTACAAATCAGCTATCGATCAGATGCACGAGACTGGTGAGTACAATCCATCACTACTGAACGGTGCTAGGCAATTACTTAAAGATAATGAGATTGTATTAACAAGTGGGAAAGATACTCCCCTTAATGACCTACTCAATGAAGTACTCCCCTTTGAAGATGATATACAACTAAAGCAAAAAGTAGCTACAAAGTAATAACAACACCGAAAGAGAGAGACAAAAGAGTTGGATTGTGAGTATCGATAAACTTAAACAACTCAAGGACTTCCGTAACTTCTTATATGTAGTTTGGAAACACTTGAACCTACCTGATCCTACTGGATTACAATATGACATAGCAGACTTCATGCAACACGGTCCTAAACGATCTGTTATCATGGCGTTCCGTGGAGTAGGTAAGTCTTGGATATGTTCTGCCTATGCTGTACATCAACTCCTACTAGACCCCACTAAGAACATCCTGGTTGTATCTGCTTCTAAGAACCGTGCTGATGACTTCTCCACCTTTACCTTGAAAATCATACACGACATTCCTGTTCTTCAAGGTCTAATCCCTAAAAAGGATCAAAGGTTCTCTAAGATAGCCTTCGATGTCGGTCCTGCTCCAGCTGCTCACGCACCTTCCGTTAAGTCCCTCGGTATATCCTCCCAGCTAACAGGTAGCCGTGCAGACATTATCATTGCTGATGACATCGAAGTACCTAATAACTCTGCTACTCAAGGAATGCGTGATAAGCTAGATGAACAAGTAAAAGAGTTTGAAGCTATTCTAAAGCCCTTAGACACCTCGAGGATTCTCTTTCTAGGGACACCCCAATGCGAGGACTCTATTTATAACAAACTGCGTGAGAGGGGCTATGACGCTCGTATATGGACCTCTGAGTATCCAAGTGAAGACTTAGTACTTAAGAACTACGATAACGATATTGCTCCGTACTTAACTGAAAGGATAACAGATGAGACAGTAGGACGATCTACAGAACCTTCTAGGTTTACTGATCTAGACCTTGAAGAAAGAAAGCTGTCGTACGGTAGGACTGGGTATGCTTTACAGTTCATGCTTAACCCTCGTTTGTCGGATGCTGATCGGTATCCTTTAAAGGTTAACGATTTAATTATAACAGATGTGGATGTAGACCTAGCTCCTGAAAAGATTATGTGGTCCTCTGATCCATCCTTTGAAAATAAAGATATTCCTAACGTAGGTCTAGGTGGGGATAGATTTCATAAGCCCTTTAAGATATTAGGTGATATGATTGAGTACACAGGGTCTGTGTTGTCTATTGACCCTAGTGGTAGAGGTAAGGATGAAACAGGATATGCTGTTGTTAAGATGCTTAACGGTCAACTCTTTGTTCCAGAAGCTGGTGGGTTAAAAGGTGGATATGATGAACAAACTCTTAAACAACTAGTCTACATTGCCAAGACTAATAAGGTTAACAAAATTATTATAGAGTCTAACTTTGGAGATGGTATGTTCATGGAACTACTTAAACCTTTGTTTATGACTACCTATCCTTGTTCCATTGAAGAAGTAAGACATAACAAACAAAAGGAACTTAGAATCATTGATGTCCTTGAACCTGTCCTTAATCAACATAAACTTATTATTGATCCTTCTGTTGTTCAACAAGACTATAAGAGTGCTCAGTCCTATCCTATTGAACATCAAGCTAAGTATATGCTTATCTATCAACTATCAAGGATAACAAAGGATAAAGGTAGCCTTATTAACGATGATAGATTAGATGCTCTCTCTATTGCTGTTAACTATTGGGTAGAACAAATGAATCAAGATGTTAACAATAACATTAACTATCGTAAACAGGAACTCCTGGACAAAGAACTAACGTCCTTTGTAGATACATTTAACAAAGCTAAAGGCTCTTATAACAGTAACCTTTGGATGTGATTAATGTAAGTGCTTCGGTAGTTAGTTTAAATACATATCTTTACAGATACTACTTTTAAAGAGGGTCGACCCTGACGAAGACCCTCCTCCTTTTAAAGACTTTATTAATCATATATGTTAAAAAGAAATATACTATTGGTCTTTAGACACACCTATCCTTAAAAAGTTTTTTAATAAAGAGAAGGTTAAAGAAGGTCTTTGTCTTGGTCTTTACTCTTAAAGGATTAGAAGGAGAAGAACGAAGTATCGACTTCTTGTTAAAGTTACTTTAAAGTAGTTTTTAAAAGATAGTCTTTAAAGAAAGACTCCTTATAAGTTATAGATAACATTATAAACGATTTTCAGATTTGTAAAGCCTTAAATTTAAAGATATGGACATAGATACTCAGACAGACTTGTTAACCAACGACTTATGTAATTTAATAAATCGTTATAAAGGGGAGTTCGATTTGAATGACCAAACAATCTTAGGTGTACTGGAGTTTGTTAAATACGATATATTAGCTACCAGTGTCATCCTTTTAGAACTAGATGACGATGAGGAAGATGATGAAGATGAAGACGAAGAGATAGTGTGAGACACGTACAAACAGAAATCTATTGGATAGTAGCTATGATCATGTTCTTTTTAGAACGAGATGTACTAGTAGATTGCTTCTTTATGATGCTAGAAATAATCATCAGACTTTGTTTTTAGACAAAAGTATATTGGATTTTTGGTAGAAAAATTTGAGGGGCTTACGCTATATACGCGAACGGAAAAAACCCCCTCGATACCCCTGTAAAATTACTGTGGGGGTGGTATACTATTAAAATTAATGTCATAACTCGTTGATTATCAACGTGAATCGTACAATATAGATTATGTCTAATTACTGGTAGTCAACGACTTAGGGAGTACTACACGAGTAAAGCAAAGCCTGTTCAATTTGTTATAGTACTACACGAGTAAAGCAGGTTGATCGCTTGGATCTTATTGATAATGTGTTATCACTTGTAAATTTGTATTTTTTACTTTGTTTATTTTCGATCAATCAAAGTCTATAACAAGCATTAATCAAAGCCTTTATCTACTATCAATCAAACTATCTACTTTGATTAGTCAAAGTCTATTGAATCCCTGTTAAACACTACAAATTCAATCCCAATCTTTTCATAAAGTACTGCCAGACATAGCTTTACAACAAACTTTTTCGCTTCAAGTATGAATTACTACTATTGAGACTCTATTGAGACAACTTTTTATCTCATTGATAATCAATACACTTATGAAATAATTGAAAAAAAGTTTTAAATAATTTAAAGTTTTTTGATCTTTTCGTAACATTGTGAAAATCAATACTTTACAATAACTAAAACCTTGCAATCCCAGTGTTTAAAGGGGGTTGACAGATAATGTAATCTGTAGGCAGTCTTTCTATTTGAAAGATGCGTGCTTCGAGCATTCGAGCAATTAACCAATCAATAATTACATGAAAACTATCCACTTCACTAAATCAGCTCTAGAATCAGAAAAAGCTCTTTATGTTCACTATCAAGCTGATTGCATGGACTATGAACATTGCGAACAGTATCAAGAGACTATCGATGCTCTCAATCATGCTTTGCAATATGGGGAAGGTCTTTCCTTTGCTACAAACACTAAATATGTCATGGACTCTTTAAATTTTATCAATGAATCCAATGCAAGACCGATTAAAATTAATGAATGCGACATCGGTTTAAATACTCTTAAGAATTCTTGATCATTAAAACCAATAGAAAAAATATACTATGAAAATTACTACAAACAATATATATTACAAAACTAAGCTTTTATCAGTGGATGCGTGGCATGATGGAATAAGTTGGTCTTGGAATAACTGGCAAACTATTGAAGAAGGTATTTATTTGCACGAATCTATTCTCAATAGCTCACGCAAACTTTTAAAATTTTGTCGCGATAAGTTACAAATACTCTCAGATGAATCAAAAGGTAAAATACAAATCGAAGATGACGGCTATAATGTAAACATCCAGTTAAGAACTGGGGAAACTCTTTACGCTTTCTGTTACGGCGAATATTTAAACTAATCAAGATTAATAACCAAATAGAAAATATATATCATGAACCAAGAAAAATTCAATTCACTTATAGACTCACTTGTTGACTCTGTTAACGATTATAACCTCGATTCATCATTCGATCATTACAATGCAATCATAGAAATATGTTCAAGTTGCGATCATTCGTTTGTTTATTACAAAGCTTGGCAATTAGTTAACTTTGTTAAGTTTGAGCACGGCTCTTATGACGATAATTTATTTGATGAAGTAGAAAGGGAAGTTCAAGAAAATGATCATAATACAGATGACATAACTTTGAATGATTACATGATGACCTATGCTTTTAATATACTAAAGGTGGCGACTCTTAAGAAGTACGAATCACAAGTAAAGGAGTTAGCATAACATGAGTAAAAACTGCTTTCAAACAACATCTTATCGAGGTGGGTATATTCACACCTGTTATAATACTCTAACAAAAAAAGAAGAAATCAAAGCAACCTATGGAGAATTTATCTTCTATTGTAAAACCATTTTAGGTGCAAAGCGTAAACTGACAAGGGTATCTAAGAACCTATTTTTTAACCGATAAAACACTAAACCAAAATGAAAAAACCAATTAACCAAACCTCGGACATACAAGAAATGTTTGACTCACTGAAACCAAGTAAAAAGGAACAGGCTATTATATGGCTATTGTCACCAATAATTGTCCTTGCAACCTGGGCAATCTTAATCTTTATCTGTTCACTCTAACCAATAGAAAATAAAACAAAATGAAAATAAAAGAAAATGATACCGTTACCTTTATAGATGACAACGGGGACAAGTTAAAAGGAAAAGTTGTGCTTGTCTTTACAAGCTTACAAGGTAACCGATGCGTCCACATAAATAACTTTGCGACAACTCGATTAATAAAAGATATAACCAAATTATAATAAAATGAACTTATCAAAAAACACTGACCCAAACCTATGCAAGAAACAAGTGAAGCATTACGAATCATTGCAACCGATGGAGTTTGAGATTTACAAAGTGTCTATAGACTGCCTTGAAAAGTCTTTTAACCAAGCTTGTAAGGAGTTGAAAGGCTACGATAAAAGCTCGCTTGGATTGACTTTAAATAAAGATAATCGATGGAAGGAATTGAGACAAGTTAAAGCGATCTATCAAAAGGGTATTCAAAAGCTTAATCGAATGATACCTAAAAGTTATTTGTTAAGATTAAGAGATGAAAGAAGGGCGAGTTTGTGAGCGTCACAGAATACATAGACGAGACTGCCTTTGTTTACAGAGTTGTAAGCGATTACAAAGAAGTATATATCGAATGGCACATGAAAGAACTACCTCACCTGTTCACTGGGCGAGCTAGTAGCCATGAGGAAAAGATTGAGCAATATAAAAGTGTTCTTAAAGAACTTAAAAAACTAAAACCAAACCAATAACATGACAAACCAAGAAGCATATCACCACTATCTAATGAATCATTTGTTAGAATCCTATACAGATCAGCTTAGATTTATAGACTGCGATGAATCATGGGAGCAAATAAAGTACCACATGAAAAAATTTAAAGAGTCAGAACATTATGTAATTGACCAGTCTATGTATGAATCAATAGAAGCATATGTTAAAACACTATAACCAATAAAACCAAATGAGTAAACTATTCGAGATCGAAATAAAGAGTACAACTTATCGTACCTTTTATGTTAACGCTGACAACATGGATGATGCTATTGACAGAGCACAAGAAAACGCGTGGGATGATGAAGAAATTAGCCGTGCTTGGTGTGATAATATGGAAGTCAATAAAGGATGGGAACGAGACGAACAGGAAGCTAACTAATATGAAAGTAAGAAAGAAAAGAACTATAATTAAAAAATATGGAATTTACGCTGAAAGTAAGAGCTTAAAAGGTGTTACTGAAAAGCGAGAGATAAGTACTATTGAAACGAGAGACGGAATTGAAGAAGCTAACAGGTCAGGTAGAGACTTGGCAAAGATGCTAGGTATGAAATTCTTACACGCCAGGGAGTTAATTAAATAATGAGCGATAATAACATAACTAAATTGGTAGAAGACTATTCTGCTTGGATAAAATTAAACATACCTAAAAGCTATGCAGAAAATAATGATAGAGATTTATCTGCTGATGCTATTTTATGGGATAGTTGCGAATTAAAGTTAAACCATGACCAAAAGAAATGGCTCAGAGATTTCATAACAAAATGGGAGAAAGCTTATCTATGAAAGTTCTCAATCTATACTCAGGTTTAGGGGGCAACAGAAAGCATTGGAAAAATTGTGAAGTAACAAGTGTAGAAGAGAACCAGGAAATTGCAGATGTTTACAAGGAACTTTTTCCTGGTGATAACTTAGTCATTGGTGATGCTCATACATATTTACAAGATCATTATTTAGAGTTTGATTTTATCTGGTCTTCTCCACCTTGTCAGACTCATTCTAAAATGGCACAAGCAAATGCAAGAACGAAAAAGAAATATCCTAACCTTAAACTTTACGAAGAGATTCTATTTTTAAAACATTTCTTCAAAGGTAAATGGGTAGTAGAAAATGTTTGTCCTTTTTATGAACCTTTAATTAAAGAGACCACTAAAGTAGGAAGGCATATGTTTTGGGCAAGTGATTATTTTATTGCTGAAGATGTTAAGCGTCCGAAAGATTTTATTAACTTAGACAACTTAAAAGGAAAAGAAAAACTTATGAACTGGTTAGGTATTCACTACGAAAAAAATATTTATTACAAAGGTAACCATTGTCCTTGTCAGATACTTAGAAATTGCGTACACCCTGACCTTGGTCTTCAAATCTTTAACCAATTAAAATCAGTATGAGCTTAGAAATGCTACTAATGTTTATGTTAATCTTCTTGCTGAGTCTTGGCTTCTTATATACAGACTAGATGAATTACAGCACAATAGAAGGATGCATTAGACAATCAACTAACCAACCTATGAGAACAGAAATAACACCGAAAGATTTTAAATATATAAACCAACCTAGAAATATGATAGAAGAAACCATGCACTATATAATGACCGAGCACTTCAAAGGTGTGCTTGATCCCGAACATAAATATTTTAACCTTTACCTGTCCTTACAGAAACTATTAGAGGAGTATAACGATGGAAAATAAATACTGGCACAATGAACTTGAAGAAGATAAGGAAGAAGAACCTGATTGCATGACCTTAGCGAAAGCAAAGAGAGAGCGAGAGATGTTAGAGGAAGAGGAGGAAACCGATGAGTAGTGATGAAGATTTCGATGAAGTATATTATACTACGAGAGCGTTTGAATTGGAGGTAAAGAAAAAGTTTGAATTGTTTTGGATGAATAACCAATTAGGTTACGATGAGTTAGGACGATTGATACGAACAGAAATACCAAGAAGGAAGCCGAAGGAGTGGAGAGAGTTTGAAATTAAAAAAAGAAAGATTAAAAGTGAGCAATAAAAGAGTAAGTGGACACCCAAAAGAAGATATGTGGGAACAGTCGATGGTAGAGTGGGGAAAGCACAGGTACAGGAAGATGAAGGAGGTATATAAAGATAACAATTACCTGTCCGAACAACCAAGCTATAAGAGACTAGGACGAGCGATACATGAGGACGTAGAGAATGCAATTGCTAGGTACTTTGAGGACTGTTCAAAGCCAGACGCACCTGTTCCTTTATGGCTTCCTTTTGTATGGGATTTAGAACCCAGTGTGATTGCATATCTTGGCATTAAGAAGCTATTTGATTTGTTAATTGACGAACCAAACATTACTGCTGCGAGTTTTGAAATGGCAAAGGCGATCGAGGATGAAGTACGTGTCCGTTACTTTAAAAAGCACATGAACAAAAGCGATTGGATGCTACTTGAAAGGGATAGAAAAGATGCGAAGAGTAGGTATCGTTTTATGTCCCACTTCTGGACAAAGGAAAGGAAGTTCCACAAACAAGGAAGGTATAAACGCTTTGATCTTTTTAAACAACACCATAAAGCAGTGATTGGATGTTGGTTATTAGAAGTGATACGCTTACAAACCAATTTGTTTTCTGTCCGTGATCGATTCTGCCAAGGGAGAAAGACAAAGAAGATACTAG
>Ga0208643_1000935_pt1 | contig 17715 bp, 37 predicted proteins | sample VirMetDEL_Nov_12_FD_184516 | JGI IMG/M metagenome (GOLD analysis project Ga0208643, IMG submission 184516) | Aqueous microbial communities from the Delaware River and Bay under freshwater to marine salinity gradient to study organic matter... | ecosystem: Environmental > Aquatic > Marine >... | reverse complement strand
TACCATTACTTACGGAATCTATTAAATCAGCATTTTGTGTACCATCAGGAGACGTTGTTACATCTGTTGTTGTCGCTATTCCGCTCGTAGTCCAATTAGAACCTTCTATATCTTCACTATAATCAATCAAATTAGTAGAAATTGGTTCAAGTAAAAAAGCACCTTTATCTGTTGTAGTGTATGCAGTAAGTTCTTTAATACTTAAATCCCAATCAATGTCAAATGTCTGAGATCCGTCATTTGCAAAAAATACATTAGAACCACCACAAGTAAATGTTATATCAAAAGATTCAGTTGCTACATTGTCTTTAATGTATGATGCTCCATCGTAAAATGAATAATTTGTACTACCACTATTAACAGTAGGTGTGCCTATTATTCTGTATTGTTTGCCAACAGTTAAACTACTCCATAAAAGTCTTGGTCTTAATGTAATTGCCGTTCCATCTGAAACTGAATTTACGCCGTTAGCAGTAAAAGTCATTATACCACCATTAAAATTAGATATTACTCCATCTGTAAGTAGTTCATCTCCGTAAACTGGCACATCAAATGTACTACCCGTATAATCTATTCTTGGCACGTCATCTTCTAATACTTCTTGGACTGATACGTTGTCTATTGAGCCACCATTACCACTATCTGTATAACCATAGATTCTAAAGTCTGTTAGACTGTTTATGGAAAATGCTTTTATAGTATGAACTCCAACATTAAATTCTGACTTTATAATGTTTCCGTTCTCATCATCAAAAAACGAACTTCCTGAAGTAAAACCAATAGTAAATGCAGAATCTAATACTTCAAAATTTATAATGTATTCTTTACCAACACTATTATTAGTAAGTACTCCTAATTGTCTTGTATAGTTTACACTGGTGTTTCCACCGTAGGTTAATTTATTATCTTGTATAACCCAATCACTTCCTAATTCCCAATCATCATTTGGGTCTACTTGTTTAACTGATACGTTGTCTATTGAGCCTATGAAAGCATTATTATTAAATTGTAAACTACCCGCAGTTCCGTTACTTTGTAAATAAACAGTTTTTACTCCAACAGTTGCAGAATCTAAATCAACACTTCCAAAGGCTGAATTTCCACCCGCGAATCTAAAGTTACTTCCATTTGTTGAAACAACTTCGTACTGTATTTTATATGTTTTAACCGTTAAAGGAATTATGTTAGGTTGAATTAAAAAACTATTTGTTGAGTCAGGAAAGTTTCCAACGCCATCACTTACCTCTGCAGTGCCTATAAATGCCCAATCAGTACTTCCGTTTTCAAAATCTCCATTAGTTACAAGTTCTGAACCTAATTCATCAAAAGAACCATTCTGAACCAAATCTGAACCTAAATCTGTAACTGTTTCTATTAATCCGAACTCATTAACTCTTGTGGCAAATGAATTACGTGTAAATGTAAAATCAGAAGTAATGGCGTTGTAGTCTAACCCAAAGCATGCTTGAGGGAATCCACCTCTTGCCCCCTGAAGTAAAGAAGAATAAATTGCATTTGCAATAGCTATATACATACTACCAAAGTGCTAAAATACCTGAAGCAGTTGTGTTGGTTGCAAAAACTCTTACCACATTTACTGGCAAAAATCCTCCATCTGGAAATCCTGCAAACACAACATCATCACCTCCTGCGGTTAATACTCGCAGGTCACCTCCTGTGCCTACATATAATACGCATCCATTGTTACCTCTTCCATTAGCATTAGAAACGCTAGGAATGTCTACCGTATCACTTGGTGTGACTGCTGAAGCTCTACTTGCTTGTAATTTTTGATATGCCATTTTATTTATTTTACGTGTTGAAATGTTACTGTTACTTCTACATCTTCTCCTGAATCTGTAAACCCTGTTGATGGTATTGCTGTAAATGCAAAAATATCACCTACATTAAAAACTTTATCTAAATGTACTTGAGAAGATAAATTTTGAATAAATCCTGGGTAATCTCCTGAGCTACCATCCCAAACTGTATCTAAATCTATATAATCTGCCCAATTTGATGCATTAACCAAATTGGCATTTATGTCGGTGCATCTAGAAACTTTAAATGATACCTGAGCACCGCCTGCTGCAGCTTGATAGCCATTAATTGATGACCATTTTACGGAAATTTTTGAAACAATACATTTTGATTTAATAACAATATTACCTAAATGATCTGCCTGAGTAATTGGATTTACTCCCCACGCTACAGTATCACCACCTAAAACATCTGAAGTTCCTCCTCCAAAATTTATAAATGTTCCTGAAAAAGTATCAGTCTTAAAGTCTTCTATAGTATAAACATCTCTTTGAGAATTTGCTTGCTGCGATCCTAGATTTTTTGTAACTACACTTGGAGCTACTCCATGAAATTTTGTTCCTTGTGGTATCATGTATTTATTTTTTATATGGGAAAACTCTATTTAACGTATCTCTTCGTTGTCCACATCCACATGGTTTACCTGCAACTTTAGCAACTTTTTCGACTACTGTTTTAATACCTGTAGCTTTTGTAAACTTTTCAATTGAATCGCCTAATCCTTTAGATTTTTCCATTATTTTTTTATTAATCCTCCTATTTTTTTCTTTACATTATTAATGCACTCATAAGACATATTATGGTCTCCTGAGTATGCATGACCTGTTTTCTTCTTAGCCATCGCCTTTGATTCATCTCTACGAGACTTCATAGACTGAGACTTTTTTCCATTTTTTGCTCCTAAAGATTCATCTAATCTTGAATTATAACCTTGTTTTTTCATGATGTAAAGTTTTATTTAACAAATATACTAATATTTTCCTTGTCTTTTCTTTGGGCTAGATTTTGTGCTACCACCTTTGCCAGCCCATAAATTTTTACAGGCCCAGTATCGAGCTGTCAACTTCGATTTCGCTGTTCCGCATTTATGTCTGGCTTTAAAAGATTTTCTAGCGGCAGCACTATAGTTATGTCCATATCCTTTTGCGCCAAAGTGAATGAGTTTTTCTTTTCCTCCTTCACAGCCTTTAACCATTTTCTTTTTACCTGCTCTATCTGAACGTCTTGGCTTATTGCAAGCCATTTTACTTTTGTCTGCCATTATGTTGATTTTGCTTGTATTACTATCCAGTTATTACCATCCGACCAAACTGCAACTCCGTTATATGGTTTGTTTATTTCATATGTCGCAGCACCATCAATAGTTTCTCCAGGGAGAGCTGCTATATCTACCTTGTCGTTTGCAGTAACAGTAGAATCGTTTACTATTCTTAAAAACCTATATGGTATTGTAGTCGCTGAAGGAAGAAATAAGGTAAAAGTTCCTGAACCTCCTGACCATGTCAGGTCAATTATATTTTTTGTAGTATTAATAACTGAACTTCCACCAGGAGTAGCGGTGATAAACTCAGGAACTAGACGTGTAACTGAATTATCTTGAATAAAAATATTTATAGATTCACCCAACTCTTCAAGAGTATAAGCATCTCTCATTGCATTAGCCTGTGCAGAGCCTTTGTTTTCTGTATCTACAGAGGGTGCTACTCCATGAAACTTAGTACCATCTGGTATTGCCATTACTTAGTATATTTTTTAGTTACTTTTGCAGCCTTAGTGTTTGAAACAAACTGTTTCTTTCCACCAGAGGATTTCTTTTTTCTAGCCGTTTTGGCTCTTTGTCGTTTACTTAATGCTCTTGCCTTAGCTAACGGAAGGCATCTGTCTGGATTTTTTTTATTCTTGCTAGTACCACACTCCCCTTTAATTTCTCCATCAGTTCCTATACGTACCCACTTTTCTTTTCTCCATTTAGCTAGTTCTCCCATTACTTTTTTTTGCCTTTTCCGTAGTTAGGGTCTTTACAATACTTACTAGCAGCCATGTTAGCATACGCAGATGGGTACTTGTCAAATGTTCTCTTTGCCCAGGCAATACCTGCAGGACAAATCTTATTTCCTTTAGTTCTACCTTTCTTTGCCATTACTTTTTACCACACTTAGCGTAAACACTATTTGCTATCTGCTTGTTCGATAAAAGTCCAAGACTTTCTGGCTTTCCTTTCATGCTTTTGTTTGCTGCTGTAAAGTAGGGTTTTAATTGTTTTTTCATGATTTTTTCTTTTTAGTATTTTGTCCTTCCCATCTACCCATTTTTTCAAACTCAGTCTCACCATAAGGATGGCTTTTTGCTGTAGGCTTTAATCTTTTTAGCCCCATTTTATATCCTCTTTTGTATTGAACGCTATCTCTTTTTTTTGCAGGTCTGTTTGTGTCAGCTCCTTCTGATCTATTTCTAGCTGCATTAGCCATTCTAAAATTTTTCCAAGTTGGATTATTTTTCTTACAATCCGCTAAAGCTTTACCTTTTAATCCTTTACAATCTGCCATAGTTTTATTTTTTATTTTCCTCCTGTATTACCTTTATTTCTTCTTCCTTTTCCCTTTTTACCTCTAGCTCTTTTGTCGCCAGGAGTATTTGTTTTACTAGCTCTATTTTTTGATTGAGCTTCTAACACTATTTTGTTTCCTTTATGTGAAACATCTTTTTTATCATGATTGCCATAAGTTCCTTCCTCTCTGTTTTCTCTATTATTTGCAACCCTTCTTTTTATTTGAGCTTTACGAGCATTATATCTTTTTTGATATGCTAGTCTTTTTTTTCTTGCTTCCGGATTGTCTCTATAGAATTTTGCCGTTCTTCCTAATGCCATGTAAAAATGTTATATTTACAAAGATATCAAATTAAATTAAATTAAATTCATGCAGCGCCACCCACCCAAAAATGACTACTTAAAGTATTGGAAGACTGTAAAACAATGGGCTAAGGCAAAATACAACCTTACAAATGCTCAAATAGAATTAATGCTGTTTCTTTACAGCGAAGGATTATTTACAAAAGCTCAATTCAAAGAATTTAAAGAATGTATGTCTTGGGACCGGAACATGTTTTTTAATATGCTCAAAGATGATTGGATTATAAAATTTAGAGAACGCAAAGGAAAAGAGTCTACTCTTTATGAGCTTGGATTTAAAGGTAAGCGCGTATGCGCTTCGATTTATAAAATCTTAAACAAAGAGGAAATCATCTCCGAAGACCGAAGACGAAATCCTATGTTTAGAGACAATACAAAATATGGAAATAAAGTTTATCGTAAGATGATTATTAAAATGAATAAAGAAATAAAAAATAAAAAAAGCCAATAGCTTTGACCGAAATCGAGAAACCATTGACTTGATGCTTTAAGCACATCAAATATACGGATTTTTCGAATTTATTCAAAAAATAACGGTTTGGCTATGAAAAGTAACGGAATAATAAACTAAAAATTAATAAATATGTACAAACTCTGGAATTACCTATTTGGATGGGATTATATCTTATGGAAAAACTGTCTTTATAGTGGTGTAAGTAGGTTAAGAAGATTACCTAATGGTGATGTGTATTTCTTAACTTATGGAAATACAAGATTGTTAAACAATATAACCACTGGTAAAGGCAATGGTGAAGTTGTAACAGAATGGTTGACTTGTGCCAAAAGTAAGTATATAAGCGAACGGTTAGAATAAAAAATCGTAGCGACTTGCTACACAAAAACTATAATGATATGAAGAAATTAAGCTATGTTTTTTATTTAGTGTTAGGCACAGTTAAAAAAGCCTTGACACATAATAGATGCGACAGTTGTGGGTTTACAAAAGATGAAGTTTATGTAACTGAATATTTTACAGAAGGAGGTTACATTGAATGTGAAAAGTGCTACGATGAAAGAATTAAATCTTAGTTGTACACAACGTATGGTTATATGGTTAGATTTTTAACGGATTGTAATTATAGGTACAGGTGCTATACACCTTTAATTTAAAATTAAATATTATGTCATTTGGAAATGAAATAGGAAAAGAAATAGGAAAGCAATTGTTTAACAAATTACTAATACCATTTGCAATAGTGTTTGCAATAGGATTTGTACTTGGAGCTTGGTTGTTCTAATGGTGCATAACGCTATGGATAAAGCAAAAAGCCAAGCTATTAATTATACACATTGTTGTGAAAGCGATAGCGAGCAGTTAGCCGAACATAAATGCAAGTTTTATGTAAATGCAGATTGGAGTTATTTAAAATGCGATTGTGGTAAAAGAATAAAACCAAGTGAAGGCTAATTGTTTACAACTACAAAACAACTACTACATCATTCTCTGTTATTATAGAAACCATCTCATTATTTAGATTCATAGAGTGGCCAGCTCGTTTATCATAGTAAATAACATCGTCTTTTTTCACAGTCTTAACATCTGTCCCTGGAATAATCACCTTTCCCTTCTTATATCTAAGCTGATTACTATCAGTAGAAGTAAGTAATATTCCTGACTCTGTTGTAATTTTTTCGTTAATCTCTTCGATTACAATGTATTTCCCTATTGCTTTCATTTGCGTTTCATTGTCATTATTGCGTTAGTACTTAGTATTGTTGTTGCTACACTTACTGCATTTCTAAGCGCGTTCTTTGTTACTTTTGCAGGATCAATTATACCCATTTTATACATATCACCATACTTATCGTTCTTTACATCATAACCTTTGTTGACATAGTCCGATATATTTCCAATAACAGTAATCGGGTCTTTCCCGGCATTAACTAATATTTGTTCAAACGGAGTGAGTAAAGACTGTCTAAGAACATCAGACATTCTTCCGTACATTTTATCTGCATATCCTAGCAATGCAATCCCTCCTCCTGGTAATATCCCTTCCTCCATGGCCGACTTGACGGCACACACAGCATCTTCAACTCTATCATACTTCTCTTTTTGCTCAATATCAGAGTTAGCTCCAACATATATTACACCTACTTTTCCCATTAAAAGCGATATACGTTGCTCAATAAAATCTCTCTCGTTTTTATTAGAGTTCATATCTCTTTGGTCCTTCAACTCCTCTATTCTTTTTACTATATCTTCTGAATCTTGATTACCTGTTACGATTGTAGTCTCAGCTTTACTTACCACAATCTTATCCGCTCGTCCTAAATTATCCATAGTCAACATTCCTAAGTTGTCTCCTTGTGATTCGCTAAAATATGTTGCTCCTGTCGCTAGTGCAATATCACTCAGCAACTCATTGGTCTTGTAACCAAACGATGGTGGTATTATGTTACAAAGTTTTAAATTATTCTGAACTACATTCGCAGCCAATGTGTTGTTTACATTGTTTGCGCAGTTCCCAATTATCAGCAAACTCTTCTTTTGATTTATAATAGGCTTAAGAATGCTCTCAATCTCTAGAATGTTATTAATCTCCATATCCGTTACCAAAATGTGGACATCATCTAAAATACACTCATCCTTTCGGTGATTATTAATGAACAACTTTGAAGAATATCCTCTGTCTATCTTAATACCTTCCGTAATCTCACAATATGTTTTCTCCGTTTTACTATTCTCAATGGCAAGCTTTCCGTCTTTACCTAAATCCTTGTACGCATTCGCTATCATCTTTCCCAAAAACTTATTGTTGTTCGCGGATATAGTCGCAACACTCTCCAAAGTTTTACCGGAAACTTTCTTAGATGTTTTGTTTAGATATTTAATCGCATCTTCACTATCTGATTTAATACTCTTAATCAAATCATGAACATTTGTATCAGGGTGCTCTTCCATGTACAGCATGCCGTTCTTTATAATGGCCTCTGTCAAAACTATCGCAGTAGTTGTTCCGTCTCCAGCTGTTATCGCAGTATTCTCAGCCGCTTCTTTCATCAAATTAACAGCCATGTTTGCAACAGAGTCATCTATATTAAAGTTTTTTGCAACAGTCACACCGTCTTTGGTGATTGTCATTCCCTTAGTATGGTTTGGTGATTCAAGCATTGCAGTATGACCTGATGGTCCAAGTGTACTTTTTACTGCTTTGGATAATAAAGTAATTCCTTTTAACAACTTATCCCTACCTTCTTGATCGAAGTGTAATTCTTTTGGATTCATTTAATTTTAATTTAATTTGATTTACACAAATGTAATACTTTTTGGTATATGTTGTATGACGAGTTGGTGTTCCTACTTCTCTATATAGTGTTTTATATATTATTATTTTTTATTTTTTATATAAAATAGAATAAAAGTTAACATAGTTAACATAAATACTAATAATCAATAAGTTAAGAAAAAAAAGAAAGCATAAGTAATCATGTTTTTATAGAAAGTCGTCATGTTTTTGTACAAAAAAAAGAGACAAACTAAAAGCCTATCTCTTTTGAAACACAAAACATAACTTTGGGAAGGAAGTTATTTTTTAAAAAGTAAAGATATTTCTTTTCTACGTTCAGCCAATTCTATGCCGTCTGCGATATCTTGAACAGATGTTCTTTGCTTATTTGCTTTACGCATTTTAGCAAACTTTGAAATACCCATTTCGTAATATTGATTACCAGCTATTAACTCGTGTCTGTTTCTGTCTTGCAAATGTTTTTGCATTATAGATTTATTTATACCCATGACTTTTTATTTAGATAGTAAAGATACAAAAAAAAATATCACATACTTAGAGGCGTTGGGTAATAATATAATATACGCGCGGATCCGCCCAGGGGAAGTCGATCATTTTTTCGCTAGGGGGGTACAATTTTTTTCCGTTTTTTCTGAAACTTTTTAGCTTTTTTGCCTTATAACTTTGCACCCTTATAACTTCGCGCCCTTGTAACTTTGCGCCCTTGTTTATCGTTTTACGATGTTTAAAAGCCTTAAGGCAAAGGGTTATATTAGCCCTATTTATGCTTATAATCTAACTAAAATACTACTAATTGCATTATTCGTAAAATTTAGAGACAAAATATATAACTAACTAAAAACCAGATATTTAGTTATTTCAATTTTTACCAAAAAATGCCCAAAAAAGCCAAAAAACGTGTTTTTTAGCCCTATTAATTGTAGGCAAAGTATTACATATTGAATTATTCGTAAAATTTTAACTAAAATTTGCCTGTTTTTTGCGAAATTCGCAATGAATTATTCTCAAAAAATCCTGCATTTCAATAAATTAAATGCAAAAAAAAAGCATATATTTTTAGAATGTCATAAAAATGCATATAAAAAGCAAATTTTAACATTTGATAATTGCGTATAAAAATCCTTATATATAGTATTGCGTCATTATTAATCGAGGCAAAAAATAAGCCCTCACATAAAAACTTTTATTTATGAAAACGTTAAACACATTAACAGTTAAAGAATTGAAAACGATTTTGAATGAAAACAAAATCGAATTTAAAAACAATGTAAAAAAAGCTACATTAATCGAATTAGTTAAAAAGACATCAACGCCAAAAAAGGCAAAGGGCAAAAAATTAACTGAAGCGCAAAAAATCGAAAACGCAAAAAAGAGGGCATTAAATCCAAATATTGCGAATGTAATTTCAAGCGCTATTAAAAAGAACGAAATTGAAACAAAGCAAAGTTTTAAAGCTATGTTAATACGTACTAAAAAATCAAGTGAATTAATTGATAATTTAGATTTAACATCTATTGAAAATTTAGCTTATATCAATAAATGTCGTTCTTTAATTAATCGATTAACGCGCCCAAAAAATGCAAATGAATTTGTAGAATTTGAGGCAATTAATAAGAAAAATAAATACGGTACGTTTCAAATTAATTGGATTGCGTTTAACATTTCAAAAGTTGTTAAAGCGCAAATTAAGGACTCAAATCTAAATGTAATACAAGCTATCACAATGATTAAAAAATAGTCTTAAAAGCTATTTAAAAGGGCGTTAAAAGTATTCAAGTACTTTGTTAATATTTCGATTATTAGCGCCCTCAAATTTATATTCGTTCTTTGTTCTTATTGGGTTATCTAAGTCATTAATAAAATGCAATGCGTTTTATTTATTGTGAAATTTTGCAAAGCGAAATTCTATATTATGACTTTTTTAATTACAGAAGTTTTTTGATAATTGTAAAGGGTGCTAAAAGTTTGCACCCGTCCAAGTGAAGCCTTAGTACAATGCGCTATGCGTAAAAGTGAAACGGTGGAGGTTGTATGCAATACCTATGCAGTAACATTACATGATGTTATAAAATTATCAATTCCTAATTAAATACCTTAAATGCAGACGAGGTGCGTCCTGGCGCGACTGAGAGCAAAGCTCAATTCGTAAAAGTCAAGATGCAAAATCATGTCGAGTAATGGCAAAGCCAATCTCCCAAAGTCTGTAATAACTTTAAACCTCTTTATTCTCAATGTGCGTTAACCATTGAGCAGTAACATATACTATAATTACTGAAGGCGTTGTATCGGATGCGAATACAAAAGAAGAGAGTCTCGTTTGTGGAATGTATCAGGACAACCACCTAAAGCGAGGGCGTACTATATAGTTTCGAATAGTTCACAGGGGATAAACTGCCTAAACGTCAAAATCAATAGAGGGAGCGGATCGCACCGTTCAACTGATTAGCAACTAAATCTATTAGAGAAAAAAAAAGAAACCAAATAGAACAGAGATACAATATTGGGAAGAAAGGAATGTATCAAGGTAATATAAACAACAGAGGCATGGGGTTCGACTCCCTATGCCTTTTCTAAAAATAAATCAAATTAAAACAATGGGAAAAAGACCAAGAATCGTAGTGAGACAGGGAGATGTCACAACTACAGTAAACCAAATGAGTAAAAAGTATGTAGAGGTAATTCATGCGTTCATGAGAGAACACAATTGCGATTGGAAGACAGCACAAGAAATACAAAAGGCTGAGCTTAAGGAGGCCAGACAGAGAAGAGTTTGGGATAATATTAAAAGAGATATGGCATTAATTAGTAAAAACTATTAGGATGAGTGTGAACGAGAGCAACAAACAAGTAATCAATAAATAATTTTAAAACCAATAGCAATGTTTACATCAAAAGAAACAAGAGTGTTAAGAAAAGCATCAAAGATAATCTTTAATAAACCACCACACAAAATAGATATGATGAATAGGTTGTTTATGGTTGACCATTTCGATATGATGGAATGGGTAGCAGGGGATAACGTAATAAGGATAGATGGTTACTTAACAACTCAAGACTCTAACTATAACGTTAAAATAACGACTCTAGAGGAGTTGGAAAATTACTATTATAAACATATTAAATTTTAACAACTATGAAGAAATACGATTACATCACACCGATTAAAGAGCAACTTGACAGGCACATGATGACTCATTGTGCAATGTTTGTGACTATAGGAAATGGAGTCACAGAGTCTCCAAGATGGTACAACTATAGAGAATTTGACATAGATACTCAACAGTTAACAATAGGAAGTACGCAAAGAGTGTATTTGTTTTTTACCATAGACTGTAAAGGATTAGGCATTGACTTTATAGACTGCAACGAGTTCTGGCCTCAGTTCAAAGAATACAGAACAGAGTTCTTAAAGACTAATTTTAAAACCATAGATAGAATATGAAACACAAAGTATTACCAACAGGACTGCACTCACTAATCGACAAGAAAGGTAGAGTACACATTTACACAGAAGAAGAGTACACGCATATGTCGTGGTGGAAAAAAGTAAAACTTAAATACAATTTAAGATGAATAGAAAGTTAGACGCATATAGAATCGATATTTATACAGCACATGATGATAGATATCAAGAAGAGTATAGGTTCAAAGGAACTTATGCTCATGGAGAACTTGAAGCCGAATTAGAGTATGACATATTCTCATTCAGTAGAATGCCTCACATAAACGGATCGGGTGAGTACGAGTTCATTATAAACGAAAGAATCGCTACATTTTTCTTATGGGAATCAGAGATTGACATGGGAAGTAAGTGGAGAGGTTTCCTAATATACAACACCGACGAAGACTATAGTTGGGCAAAAGAAAAATACAAAACCAAGCGAAATTTAATATAAATAATTTATGAATAGTATGAAAACATTTTTAAGAGAAAACACTTGGACTCCACAAGAGTTAAAAGGAGGTTGGGGCAACGGATATGTTGCACTACCAAGAAGGCATCCTTACTTCGGTTTAGGATATAATGAGATAAATGAGAAGTTAGAACACTATATTCATGGTGGGCTTACATTCTCTAGAAACTCAGATGATATTAAAAAATGGGAAGAGGTTGCAGGAATGAGTGATATGTGGATAATAGGATGGGATACTGCACATTGGGGAGATACCATTGAAAATTGTTCGAGAGAGTTTGTTTTAAAAGAAAATCAAATCCTTTCCATTCATTTAGCGAAAGCATGGAGTGACGACATAAAAAAACAATCCAATGAGGTTGAATCGTTCATAGATAAACTACATAATAACTTAATATAAATAATTTATGAGACACTATTTTTTATTAGAAGCAACTGTAAAACGCAGTAAGTTCGGATACATAACAGAGGGAGACACAGTCTTTGTTATTAAAGTAAAGGGAGCATTGTTTACTCAAGGAGACACAGAATCAGGGAAGAGGGAAAACATAATCCTAAAAGAACCTAAGTATTACCTATGCAAATCTATTGATAAAGATGGACGAGTATTGGATTGGAGTGAGTACATCTACGTAATAGATGAAGAACATTTAGAATTTAAACAAGTAACATATAAAACAGAGAATTATGAGCAAGTACAGGGAAATTAGGCAAAATCCACCTGCCTTAAAAGTAGTGGACAATCCGTCAAGAGTGACGATGAAAATGGTTGATTGCATGTGCGACAATCGTTCAGAGATTAAATTCCTAAAGACAGAGGACTTTTGGAAAGTATGGGCAGTATTGCCTAGTGGAATGGGCAACTCAATGAGCAACTATCAGTTCGGATGTGGTGCAACAGGTGGAGGATTCAAGGCAACTTCTGATGACTTATGCTGGATGGCAGAGGAGGGCGAATGGGATAAAATCATTAAGGTTATTAATAGTGGAGTTTCAACAATAGAACTAATTAGAAGCAAGTAAATATGAAAGCAAAAGAATTAATTATTGATGGTGTCGACATGGTTGGCACATTTTACAGCCAAGTGCTAAATGACAACGAGCAAGATATGTGGGTTACCGAAGACGATATAAATGAAGATACTGCTTGGCACAGAGTAGAGGAGTTTGGGTATTCTAAAATAATGTGTTGGTTTTTTCGTGAGCTTACTGTTGTTGAATACGAAAACATAAAGTCTGTTAGGATAGGTAAATGGGATGATGATTTAGGAGACTTCAAATACTACATATACACTAATCGTAAAAATTAAAGATGAGTGTGAACGAATGAATGAACAAAGGGACAAGCCGAAACCCTAAACAGTAGGCATAATTAAATTTTATTAAAATGATTGAAACACAAGATGAAATGGTTACCACCGACAAAGGTGTGGAACTATTGCAAGGTCTATGCGTATGGTCTGAGGTAATGGGCCAGTGGATAGACAAAGACCACAAGGTTACCTGTGCAGACGGGGAAATCATGTCTGACGATTATCGGGGCGATAATTACAATTACTGCGAGGACACAGATGACTATCATCATCATGATGAGAGTTGGTGGTGTGAAGTGAATGAAGTTTATTTCAGCGACAACGAAGACTACACAGAGTCTCATTGTGGAGCAATAGGGCATGAAGAATCATTCGCTAACTCAGACTACTATGTTTGGGTAGAACGTGGGCGTGCATCAGAACAATGGCTATATTCAGATGATGCCGTTTACTGTGAGGATATAGGAGAATATGTTCATGACTACGATGCTCACTATTGTGAACATAATGAATGCTCTTACTATGATGAATCAAATTGTGGTGGAGGCAATGACGTAATCAACTCTTATCACTCATCATCACGACTTATTGAAAACTACAACAGACTATGGCTAAGGAGTGACTTCAGCATTGGCTTTGAGGTAGAGAAGATAGAGTTTGACACAGATGATTACGGTACGGCTAGTGACCAAGGAGATGATGTTGGAGAGTTTTCATTCTTTGCAGGATTTGAAACAGATTCAAGCTGTGGAGTCGAGGCTGTATCTCATATATTTCCTCTATCTCCACCAAGAAGTAAGTGGAGAAAAGAGGTGTTTGATATGATGAATGATGCTTCATGTATCATCAACAGCGATACAGATATAACTTGTGGTGGACATATAACAGTATCTGTAAATAGAGATTTGTTTGATGGAGATGCGTATGACGTAGTCAATGCAATTAAACCAAAACTATCATTGCTTTATGCTTTATACAGATACAGACTCAAGCGATCGTACTGCTCCAACAACAAACCAGTAAAGAAAGAGAACAATGCAAAGTATTCTCCTGTAAATGTAAAGAGTAACAACAGGATTGAGTTTCGTATACCTTCAAGAGTAAAGAATGTCAAACAACTTCAACTTAGATATGACTTCATGTACAGCATGTTTTACTATACATTCAAAGAAGAGACGAGCTTCGAGGACTTTTGTATAAAGGCAAGACCTATACTTCTTAAGATGTATGAAGGAAACTTAGACAAAGTAAATATGGTGTACTCATACGCTCAAGACTTCAAGAAATACTTGGCATCAGAAGAGGTGTCACCAAACATAGAACAATTCATTAACCCAAAACAAAACGATTAATTATGTGCGTTATTATTATTAAAGACAACAAAAAAGTTATTAGTACAAACACCTTAGTTGCTTCGGCATCTATCAATCCACATGGACTAGGTGTGTTGTGGCTAGACAAGTGGAAAGTTACATATCATGACAGCAATGATTTCATGATACTAAAAACAGAGAGACCATTCATTGCACACTTCAGATACGCTACAGTTGGCGCAGTCAACAAAGCCAATTGCCATCCGTTCAACATCAACAAGAACGAGATGCTATTTCAGAATGGTACAGTATGGAACTTGGGTAGTAAGAAGAAGACAGATACACAACATATGGCAGAGATACTTTCAGACATACCTAAACGTAGATGGGCTGAGATTCTAGAGATGAGTGACTGTAGGTTTGTTACTGCTAATCTAAAGAAGAAGACCTATGAAGTATACAATGAGTCTGATTGGATTACTAAAAACAAGATTATGTATAGCAAAAAGAATGTATTGGGAAAGCACTTAATCGCTGTGTATGGTACGCTTAAGAAAGATTACAGCAACTATTACAACTACCTTACACAGTCTAAGTATGTAGGACCGGGTATGACTATGGAAAAGTATCCGTTACTCATAGAAGGACTACCGTTTCTACTTAACAAACCAGGGGTTGGTCACTATGTAGACGTAGATTTATTCTTAGTAGATGATGTGACTCTTGGAATGATTGATGGATTAGAAGGACATCCTGATTGGTACTACAGAGAAAAGATTGAGGTAGACACTAAAGACGGAACAGTTCTTAGTGCGTCCGTGTACTTCAATAACAGAGAAGACTCAGGCGTACACCACAAAACATACACTCAAGAGTACAAGCCTCTATCTACATTCGATGGATGGGATGGGCATTATAATGAAGATGATGAATGTAATTGTGATTCACCTGAATCAGTATGGGATGAGTGGGACAATGAGTTTTACTGCCTACAATGTATGAATACAATAAAAGAAACAATTTAATCATTAATAATTATAAATTATGCAAACAAAAGATGAAGCACACTCTTCAAAGTTCGACAAACTTTTGAAGGGTAAAAAGATTGACTCATGTAGATACATGACAAGAGAAGAAGCCGATCAATTTGGTTGGTACAGCCGTCCATTGATTATAGTATTCACAGATGAAAGCTATATCATATTACAAAAGGACGATGAAGGTAACGATGGAGGCGCAGCCTTGTACGAAGATATACCAAGTAAAGAGAACTATCATATTATTTACACAATTTAAAATTATAATTATGAACACAAAAATCAAATTAAGAAGTGGATTTCCACAAGGATATCTACCAGAAGGAATCAGCTACAAGAACTACACAATGCTTGTAGCAATCGCTAACTATTCTGACAACAGCTCTTGTTGTGGAACTGCTCACACTCTCATCGAGGAGGTTGCATCCATACAACGCAAGAATCAAATTGTAGATGGGTTAGGAGGCTTTATGACTGCCGTTTGCAGAGGCACGTTTGCAAAGGCTTGGAACAGAGCTGACCAATCAAATCGCAAGGCACTAATCGAGGGACTAACCAATAACGAGATAGAGCTATGAATGTAAACACAAAAGGAACTTACATTATTAAACAAGACCATTATACATTAAGTATAGATTATACTTACTATTATAATAGTGGCACAAACGAACAACCACCAGAGGCAGACATGGAAATAACTAGTGTCGAGCTAAACGGTATGGACATCACGGATTTCTATTGGGACTACGTAGATGATGCAATACACACAGAGGTGTGGGAATATGCACAAAAAAACAATTAAATTATGTCAAAAATTAAAACTTATCAATGTATAGAACATAATGAAATATTCTATATACACGCAAAAGACAGACAAGAGGCAGAAGAATTAGCCTCTTTGTATGGAGGTAGTGTAATTAAAGAAGCGTTTAACTTAAATAAAAACAAATAAATTATGGGATTAGACATGTACCTGTCCAAGAGGACATACGTAAAAAGGTGGGACCACCAAAAACCAGAGAGCCAACACGAAGTAATAGTTAATCGTGGAGGAAAGCCAAGAGAAGACATTGACAACAACAGGATATCTGAAGTTGTTGAAGAAGTAATGTATTGGAGAAAAGCAAATGCTATTCACTCCTGGTTTGTACAAAATGTACAAGAGGGTGTAGACGACTGTAAAGAGTATTTGGTAGGGGAAGAAAAGCTACAAGAGCTTATAGACCTATGCTCTAAGGTTGTTGAAACAAAAGACACAACTTTGCTTCCACCACAAACAGGGTTCTTTTTCGGAAGTCAAGAGGCAGATGATTGGTACTTTATAGACCTTGCTGATACAGTAAAGAATCTAACCAAAGAATTAGAGCTTTGTAGAAACACAAAATCAAGTGGCTATTTTTATTATCAGTCATCTTGGTAAGTCAAATATTAATTTAAATTTAAACAAATGCCAAACCACGTTTACAGTATTATATCGGTTGAAGAAAAGTATATCGATAAGTTAGAAGAAATATCTAAGGTAGGATTATGTAGGTACTACAAGCCAATGCCTTTAGAGTTAGAGAAGAGCTCGTCTCCATCAAAGATAATAACAGCAACTCAACACAAAAAAGGTGAGAGAGGTATAACTAAAGTTATGCAAAGAAAGTACAAAGAGAAGTATGGATATGATAATTGGTATGATTGGGCTAATCATAATTGGGGAACAAAATGGGGGTGCTACGAAGGAGAACATGATGACGGTGTATACAGATACACAACAGCATGGGGACCAGTGAGTGATAAGATCCTGACCATGCTTCTTAAAGATATACCATCATTCCATTTATCTTGGGAAGAAGAACAGGGATACGGTGCAGAGATAGATTACGTAGATGGCGAGGTGTCATCTTACATAGATTGGGACACGCCACCTTGGGTATGGGAGATTCCAAAAAACACTAATGATGATATTGTATATTTGGAACATGATTACACTAATGGAGAGGGTACATTTCCTAAAGGATTCTATGCGTACTATAGCCTTCACGAGTACTTAGGAGATACCCTTGAAGAAGCTGTAGCTAATCTTGTGTAAGATTGTTCACACTCATAAGTATTTTTTTAATATAAAAGTTGGGAAAGTTGGGCATAGTTGGGCAAAAGCCCAACTTTT
>Ga0208643_1000933_pt1 | contig 17717 bp, 18 predicted proteins | sample VirMetDEL_Nov_12_FD_184516 | JGI IMG/M metagenome (GOLD analysis project Ga0208643, IMG submission 184516) | Aqueous microbial communities from the Delaware River and Bay under freshwater to marine salinity gradient to study organic matter... | ecosystem: Environmental > Aquatic > Marine >... | reverse complement strand
GGTGTCTTCGAGAAGATGATGTCTGCTCGTAAGAACGTAAGAGGAACAGATGGTCACTTCGAGAAAGCTGAAGGTTTTATTGCTGATGGTTTTACGAGCATAGAGCAATACTACGAATCAGACTACGTAGAGATTATGACATTCTACGGTGACATCTACGATCAAGAGTCTGGTGAGTTAATGTCAGACCGTGTGATTACTATTGTAGATCGTGCTCACGTCTTAGACAATCAAGAGAATCCATCATGGATGGGTAAGGCTCCTATCTTTCACAGTGGGTGGCGTAACCGTCCAGACAACCTATACGCAATGGGTCCACTAGATAATCTTGTAGGAATGCAGTACAGGATTGATCACCTAGAGAATCTCAAGGCAGATGTCTTTGATCAGATTGCTTACCCTATCTTGAAAATAAAAGGTGATGTAGAGGACTTCGACTTCGAACCTGGAGCTAGAATCTACATGGGTGAAGAGGGTGATGTAGGGTATATGGCTCCTGACGCTACTGCACTAAACGCTGACCTTCAGATACAAATCTTAGAGAATAAGATGGAAGAGATGGCAGGTGCTCCTAGACAAGCTATGGGTATCCGTACTCCAGGAGAGAAGACTGCTTTCGAAGTACAGACCTTACAGAACTCAGCGTCACGTATCTTCGAACACAAAGCTGCACACTTCGAGCGTACATTCATAGAGCCTATGTTGAATGCAATGCTTGAAGTAGCTAGACGTTACATGAATCGTGCTGACATAGTAAGGGTATCTGATGAAGACTCAGGTGTTCTACAGTTCTTAGAAATTACTAGAGAAGACATTACAGCAAGTGGTAAGATAGTTCCTGTAGGAGCAAGACACTTTGCTGAACGTGCTCGTAGAGTACAGAACCTGATACAGTTGTCTGCAGTGAAAGCACAAGACCCTACTGTAGCACCACACCTATCAGGTAAAGAACTAGCTCGTATCATTGCATACGAATTAGGTGAGCCAACGTTGTATGGTGAAAACATAACCATAACTGAGCAACTAGAAACTCAGAAGATGGCTCAAGAAGCAGAAATGCTTAACGAAGAAGAACTAATGGCTGCACAAGAAATGGGGATTTAATATGCCAGGAAAAGGTCAACCATATAAGAAGAAGGCTCCTAAGAAGCCAATGAATAAAAAACCAATGCCTAAGAAAAAGAAGGTAATGAAATAAATGCACTCAGCTTGGACTAAAGGTCTAAAGGGCGAGGACAAGAATAAACGCATCGAAGAAGTAATGTACTACAAGAATGCATTCGATGAGTTACAGGAAGTTATCGAACAGACTCTATATAAGAAAGATTCTGTACGTGACTACAGTCCAGGATGGGCTGAAAAACAGATTGCCGTAAATGAGTACAATGCTGCTCTATACGACATTCTAAAACTAATAGACCTCAACCGTAAGGATCAATTACAATAATGTCAATATTTGATGAAGCAAAGTCTGAAGAAACCCAACCACAGGAAGTTCAGACTACACCAGAGCAGACACAACAAGAAGAACAACCTAGTGATTCTTATTTGCAAAAGCTCGTAGAGACAAGGGGTGATAACTGGAAAGACCCTGAAGTTCTTGCTAAAGGTAAACTTGAAGCTGATGAGCACATCAAGAACCTTGAGACTCAACTCACACAAATGCGAGAAGACCTCAGTAAGCAAGACTATGCAGCCCAGTTGTTGCAACAACTAGAGGGAAAGAAGGCTTCGGCTCCCACCAACGAAAAACCTCTAGAGTCCAATAACAATAATAATGGTGGCACTAATACTGAAGGTAACACCAACCTTGCAGTGAGTGAGGATGATCTAAAAAGCCTTGTTGAAAAAACTCTAACAGAACGTGAAACGCAAGCTACTGTCCAACAGAATATTGCGAATGTTGATGCAAAGCTGCAGGAAACATACGGTACGGAAGCCCGTACTATTCTGGTTAACAAGTCACAAGAACTTGGTATCAGTGTAGAACGTATGCAAGAACTAGCAGCCGAATCACCTTCAGCGTTCTTTGCTTTGATTGGCGAAAAACAACAGACATTTAAACCCATTACTCAGGGGTCTGTTCGCACAGAGGCTGTTGGAGTTAAATCTGGAGGAGAGCGTGACTTTAATTATTACCAAACTCTTCGCCGTGAGAACCGTAGCCTATACTACACACCAAAGATGCAACAACAGATGATGGAAGATCGTCAACGTCTAGGTGATAGGTTCGGTGTTTAATCAACATAACTTTAATAAAGGAGATTCAGTATGTCTATGACAACTGGTAACGTGTCTCTCTTAACTCGCTCAGAGGTATGGTCTGGTGAGCTAAAAGAGATTCTGCGTGACGAGATGATGGCACAGAAGTATGTCCGTATGCTAGAAGGTTTTCCTGATGGCGATACGTTCAAGATACCATCAATCGGTCAAGCGCAAGTGGACAACTACGCTGAAGATACAGCGGTTCAGTATCGTCCAATGGATACAGGTCAATTCACATTCAGTGTTGACAAGTATCTATCATCAGCTACTTATATCACTAAGAAAGCTAAACAAGACATGTTCTATATGAACGAAATGGTTTCTCGTTTTGTTCCTGAACAAGAACGTGCTGTAATGGCACACTTCGAAACAACGACTATGGCTGCTCCCGAAGCAGGTGTATCAGCAAACTCCAACGAGACTGTCGATGGTGTAGAGCACAGATACGCTGCAGGAGGAACTGGTGCGGTTATTACACTTGAGGACTTCGCTCGTGCTCGACACGCTTTGAAGAAATCAAATGTACCTGATCGTAACCTAGTTGCTATCGTTGATCCATCAGTAGAGTATACATTGAATACTCTAACAAACCTAACAAACGTGTCAAACAACCCACGTTTCGAAGGTATTGTACGTGATGGTATTGCGACAGGTATGCAATTTGTTGCAAACGTGTACGGTTTTGACGTGTACTGCTCGAACTATCTAGCTGACGTTACTGACAATGCGTTGCCTACATCTGCAGATGCTAATGTGGACTTCTCATCTGTTAATGGTAAGGCTAACTTGTTCTTCTCTGCAGACCCAAGTGCTTCCCCATTAGTGGGTGCATGGCGGCAAATGCCAGAGGTGGATTACGACTACAACAAAGACTTCCAACGTGATGAGTTTGTAACTACTGCTCGTTACGGTGTCAAGTTGTACCGTCCAGAGAACATGGTTCGCGTTGTATCGAAAACTAACGTCTAATTAAGATAGGGAGAAAGATACATGTCTTACAATAACACAGATGGCCTACGTGTCATCACAGGTCTTGATCAAGGTGCTGCAGTTGATGCAGGTAATACCGCCAGTTCAGAAGTAAAAACAATTGTAATTGATATTGCAGATGCTACGGCTCTAGGGTCTTCAGCTGCAACACCAGTAGCGAATGATCCATTCATTCCTGCTAACTCTTACATCACAGGTGCTCATCTTATGGTGACTACTGCGTTTACTTCAGGTGGTTCAGCAACCTTGGGAATCGGTGCGTATAACTCTGCAGGTTCTGCTATTGATGCTGATGGTATCGATGCAGCCATTGCACTTTCAGCCATTAACGCTACAACTAAGGCAGTCGCTTGTGACGGTGCTTTAGTAGGTGCGGCTATAATGACTGGTGCTGCAGATGCATACATTAAACCAAACTACGGAACAGCTGCTTTTACTGCAGGTGCTGCTAAGTTGGTTATTACTTACATCGAAACTTAATACTAATAGGTAGCTCCTTCGGGGGCTACCTTCTTTTATGCTCTTGAGGAATTTATAATATGGCAAACGTAAACCATTCAGCACTCTCAGACCCCTATCTTCACGAGCCAAAGGGTGCAGCTGCAGCTAGTTCAGGGGATGTTTATTTAGCAAACGGATCAGGATCAGGAACATGGACTTCGAGACAGTCGATGCTCACTGTTCACTTTGCTGATATATCTGGTGCAAGTAATATATATGTACCTATGCCGTATGCAGGTACTGTGACAAAGGTACAAAGTGTTTTAAGTGCAGCTATAGCAGGATCAGATACAACGTTTACAGTCACTAACTCTGCAGGAGCTTCAATGGGTGTAGTAACTGTTACTCAGTCAGGATCAGCTGCAGGAGATGTGGACACTTTAGCTCCATCATCTAATAATACAGTAACTGCAGGTAGTTTTATAAAGATAGCTTGTAACGGTGGAGCAACTTCACATAAAGATTGTGTAATAGTTGTTTGTGTGGATGGATCATAATGAAAAGAACACTCCTACAAATAGTACAGAACATCTTATCGGACATGGATTCCGAAGATGTAAACAGCATCAGTGATTCTATAGAAGCAGAACAAATAGCTTCTGTAGTACGTGATGTTTATCTTAACATGGTATCTACAAGGATGATACCAGAACACCAAGAATTAATGAGGCTTGTAAGTTTATCAGATTCTACAAAGCCAACACACTTTCAAGTACCTGATAGTGCGAAAAGACTTGACGTTATTAGATACAATGTTAAAGCAACTTCAGGTACTGAGTTCAGAGAAATAGACTACATAGAACCTTTAACCTTCTTAACATTAAATAACGAAGGTGACGATATAATAACTGTCAACGATGTTAATGGAAGCACACCCATTTTAATTCGTAACGACAAGATGCCTAACTTCTACACATCCTTTGATGATCTTCATATTATAATGGATTCATATGATAGTGCAGTAGACAACGTATTAGCAGAGTCTAAGACACAGGCACTAGGACACAAGATTCCTACATTTACAATCAGTGACAACTTTACACCAGACGTAGACGCAGTACTGTTTCCGTACTTAATAGCTGAAGCTAAGTCTACATGCTTCTCATTGTTTAAGAGTGGTGTAGATCAGAAGATAGAACAAGCTGCACGTAGGCAAAAGTCTTACATGCAAAGTGATATGTATAGAGTAAAGAAAGAAAACAAAAGGCCGTACTATGGTAGACGTTAACTTCGATATAAATTATGATAGTAAAACATTAAAAGCCACATGTCCAGAAAAACTAGTTACTCCTATTCATGTAAGAAAATCACTAGATGGTTTTATATTCTTTGAGGTCCATGTAGAAAAAGGTAAGGTTCCAGGAGAATTAAGTGGAAAGTATACATCACTAGATAGTGCAAAGAAAGCAATACAAGTATATCTAAACGGAATTACTCCTTCTAAAACAGTTCGAAGAGAAGCGTTTGGTAAGGACTACGAGGAGCGTAAGAAACGAAATGCCACAGAGTCTAACACAAAGGGTAGTTAATACATTTGTAAAAGGTTTGATTACTGAGGCAGGTGAGCTTACGTTTCCACCAGATGCTTCAGTAGATGAGCTTAACTGTGATCTTAGACGTGACGGTTCAAGACGTAGACGTAAAGGTGCAGCTAAAGAAACTAACAACGTACTATCTAGCTTTACTGTAGCTGATTCAGAAGTTACTACAACAGGAACGTGGTTCAATGTTGGTGGTGAATCAGGTCAAGAGTTTTTAGTATTTCAGAAAGGTGCTACACTTTATTTCTTCAATAAGTCTGATGTACCTTTCTCAGCTAACATAGAAACAGGCACAGTCAATCTAGCAACATATGAAGTAACAGGTGGTGTTGGTGCAGCTAATGCTAAGTGTAGTTTTACTTCACTTAAAGGAGCATTGGTTGTAGTATCTGAAGCTATCAATCCTATCTACGTTGAGTACAATAACGTAACAGAAGCTGTAACAGTAAGTCAGATAAGCTTTCGTACTCGTGACTTTGATTGGCAAGGTGACACTACAACGTATGATGAATCTAAGTCTAGTCCATCTATTCAAAGACAGTACGATACAGAGAATGCAGGATGGGTTGCACCTAATGGTGATACTGCTTTAAGTGCATATCAATCAGCTAACTCTAGTAAACACCCTCCCCTCACACATGCTTGGTACGCAGGTAAAAACTCTAGTGGTGCATTTGACGCAGCTGAGTGGGCAAAGGTTTACACAGGTAACAGTCTCACAGGAAATGGTCACTACATACTAGACTTTTTCAGTAAAAATCGTTCTACTGCTTCAGGTATATCTGGTCTTACAACAGAAGTAGAATCAAGTAGATTTAAAAGTGTAGCTAACTTCGCAGGACGTGCTTTCTATGCAGGTTTAAACAGTAGTAAGAACTCTGATGTAATACTGTTCAGTCAGTTAATAGATGACTTCTACCAATTAGGTGAGTGTCTACAACAGAACGATCCTACATCAGAACAGATAAGTGATCTTCTAGCTACAGACGGTGGTACTATAAGAGTATCTGGTGCTGTTGGTATCAAAGTACTTTACGTTATCGATGCTAGTTTGTATATCTTTGCTGAGAATGGTGTGTGGCGTATTGAAGGTATTGATGGTGTCTTTAGTCCTACAGGGTTTGCAGTTAAAAAGATTACTGACGTTGGTATAGTAGATGCAGGTAGTTTTGTAGTAGCCGATGGCTCTCCTATCTGGTGGAGTAAAAATGGTATACACACTTTACAGTTTGATTCTACAAGTGGTAGACCAGTAGAAAACAATCTTACTATCTCTACAATACAAAGATACTGGGATGAAGTTCCTATTGCAGCTAAGACTAAACTTATATCTACCTTCGATCCTATAAACAAACGTGCTTACTGGGCATGGCCTAAAGAGGGTGAAACTGTAGAATCTAAAGTAAATAACATTCTTGTTTTAGATGTACCACTTAAAGCTTTTTATCCTTGGTACGTAGAAGATCAAGGAACAACTACAGATTCTATTATAGGTATTGAGTTCTTTACAGGATTTGGAGCAGCTGCTTCTACGTTTGATGTTACTACGACAAACGGAGATGATGTCATAACCACTGCAGGAGATGATGTTGTATCTATTCAGACAGCTGCAGTAGCTACAGGATCACCTGCAATCATCTTGATTATACGAGATGGTTCTACAAACAAGATGACTATGGGTTCCTTCACTGAAGATAACTTCTTAGATTGGGGAACTACAAACTACAGTTCTTTTGCTGAAGCAGGTTATGACTTTATGGGTGACTTACTTCTAAGAAAGAATGCACCTTACATTACAACATACATGAGACTAACAGAGTCAGCATGGGAAGGTAACGAAACAACTGGATACGCTCCAAACAATCCTTCTTCAATGCTAGTATCTTCTTTCTGGGATTTTAAAACTAGCTCATCTAGTACTGCACAACAAGCATACAGATTGAAGTCAATGCCAGTAGTTGATTCTACTAACTTATTAAACTTCGACTACCCTGAGTCTGTCATTACAACAAGAATGAAGTTAAGGGGTAGAGGAAGATCAATGCGTATAAAGTTCGAAAGCGAACAAGGCAAAGACTTTATACTTCTAGGTTACTCCGTTCTAGGTGGACGTAACAACACACATTAACCGCGAAAGCGAACAGGAGACTGAATGTCTTATACAATACGTGACGCTAACCATAGCGACATCTTAGATATTACGATTGCAGCCAAACTATTCTCTAAGGAAACTAACCATCCTGCTCTGAATACAATAAACCCAAACAAAGTAGCTGCAACTTTGCAACAACTATTAGACAGTGACGTAGGTTTAGTGAAGGTTGCATGTTTCAATAAAGAAATTATAGGTGCTATAGCAGGTGTAGTTTCTGAGTTACCAATAAATGATTTAGTAGTAGCTCAAGAACTTATGCTATGGTTAGACCCTTCACATAGAAACGGTAAAACTGCTCCTAAGTTAATCGATGGATATGTAGAGTGGGCAAGTAAGAAAGGTTGTGACTTCGTTAGGTTATCAGCCTTAGATGGAATACTATCAGGTAAAGCAGGTATTCTATTTAAACGAAAAGGTTTTAAGCCAATAGAAACCGCATACATAAAGGAATTATAATATGGCTATTTTTACTCTTATTGGTGCTGCTGCAGGGGCAGCTGCAGGTGGTGCTATAGCAGGAGCAATAGGAGCTAGTGTAGTAACAGGTGCAGTAGTAGGTGCTGTTGGTGGTGCTATTATTGGCAATGTTGTAGGAAATAAAGTGAGTGCTGCTCAAGAGGCAGCTGCGGCAGCTACGACTCAAGCAGAAGAACAGATAACGACTATAACAGAGAAACAAGAAGAGATAATAGGTGTTACTGAACAGGTAACAGGAATACAGACAGAACAGATAGCAGTGCAGCAACAAATAGCTGAAGATAGACAACAACAAGAAAGACTCGCTGTACGTAGGCAACGAAGATCAGCTATACGAGAAGCTCAGATAGTAAGAGCAAGACAACGAAACATAGCACAAGCTGCAGGTGCTATAGGTTCAGCTGTATCAGGTGGTGCTGCATCGATTGGTTCTCAACTATCAGCTGCTTTAGGATACTCTACTCAACAATCAGGTCTTTCTGAAGAAATACTTCAAGGACAACAAAAAGGTATGGACTTGCAATCTGAAATAAATACACTATACGGTAAAGCTAACGTTCTTCAGACAGAAGCTAATATTGCAGCTACAAGAGCAGGTATGTACAGTTCTAGGGCTGCAGGTTATACACAGCAAGCAAGTAATTACATGGGATTGTTCACTAATGTTGCAAGCACAGCCTTCAACTTTATTTAAGGACTTATTGAATGGAACTACAACAGCCTATCGACTACACTGAAGATAGTATGGCTCCTATCGATGAGGAACTAGGTGAAGTAGTTACTCAAGAAGATACTGAGCAAAGCATACAAGAAGCATTCATGTCTACAGGTCAAGATGTTTCTCCTTCAGAAGCTAAAGAGATGTTGTTTCAGAGTGCTAATCCTATAGAAGCTTTGATTCGAGATAAGTTCTACACTGAGGAGATGCAAGCTGAAGAACTCGAAAGAGCTTACAAGGGTGCTGAGTTAAAATCAAATGACTTCTTCGATAATCCTGACTTCTTCTATGAGCAAGCTAAAGGGTTTTCTAATGATGATGTAGGTGCTCTAGACATACGTGCTGCTATTAACTCAAGGATAGAACAAAGAATCTTAGAAGACCTTAGTGCTCAAGAAGAGACAGGTGTTTTAGATGCTATCTTAGACTTCGGTGCTTATGTTTTACGAGAGTCTACAATAGGTGTGCCTGAAGCACTCACTGATCGTACTGAACGATTAGGTACTCAACTTGTATTCAACAAACTGAACATGAAACCTAGTGAATATAAAGAGTGGTTTCAACAAACAGTCGATGAAGTTATGCAGGAAGGTATTCGAGATAACGATGCTAACAAGATTGATTGGTTGAAGAGTGTTGTTGAAGGTAACGGATACGACAGAGATTCTAATATAAAGAAAGCGTTTGCTATAGTAGACTTGATAGGTCTAGGTGAACTAGGTACTGTAGGTTTTAAGCTTGCACGTACTGCGTCTAAACCTACTACACGTATTGGACGTATTGCTGAACTTGAAGGGCCAGAGCAAGCTGCTAGAATTGGTGAAGGTATTGCTCTTCGTAACATCGACCCAGAAGTAAGTGCTGATCTTGGGCCTAGAGTTATAAATCCACATGCACCTAAAGTCGCTACACCTGAAGGTTGGTATTCTCGTGCTCTAAAAGAGAATCAACTAGCAGACGATATAGCTTCTATCTACAAGAGTGGGGCTATGGGCCGTATTGTAGATCAAGATACTATACGTGCATCTGTGTCTTCTACAATATCTAAGTTCAGACAGAGAGTTGATAACCCTGTATACAAGTCAGACTTAGAAGAAACAGGATTCGGAAACTACACAGTAAACATACAGTTAGGTAAAACTACTGATGGTACACCCTACAAACCAACACCAAGAGGTGAACCGTCTGCAGGTGTCAATCGTTTAGCTGAGAAGACAGGCGGTGAAGTAGTTGCAGTTAAGAACTCTGCAGGTGACTTACAAGGGTACGTTGTTCAATTCAGAGAGAACATAGATTTATCTAAACAAGTAGCTGCTATAGACGCTGATGAACTTCTCAAGATGGAACGTGGTGTAGTTAGGAATACTCTAGGTAGGGTGTTCGGTAATACTCTTATGGGTTCTACTGCTCTACGTGGTGTTGACAGATTAACTACACTAGCTCAGATGGGTGAGTCTGCTCAATCTGCAGTTAAAGGTGTATTCCAGAAAGAAGCAAAGAAGATAAATGCTCTTGGTCCTAGTGATCGTGCAACACTGTCTTCTATTGTAGGTAAACTACGAGATGATCCAGTAGAGGCTGTTAGACGTGGATGGTACAGTGAAGAAGAGTTTACTGTACGTTACGCAGAACTAACAGGAAAGCAACCAAGTCAGAAAGTCATAGATGCTTACGATGCAGAGGTTGCTATATCTAATACTGCAGCCGTTATTCGTGCTAACAACATCATGCGTACTTATGTACAGAAAGGATACCGCGCAGTAGAAATGCCTGACGGTATTCGTGTACCTGCAAAGACTACATCTACATCTAAAATAGGAGCAGATGAATACATTCTAGACTTGAACGATAATGTTCGTCTTTACAAGAATGAGATAGACGCAGGGTTTGATGTATGGAAACTAGATCGTGATGATCTTGGGGTACGTTACGTAACTAAACCAAGAAAAGTTGACGCACTAGAACCACAGGACGTTATGGGTTTCAATGCAGGTGGTCCTCGAACTAATCCTAATGCTAACTACTTTGTAGTACTAGGACGTGAAGGTAGATTCCCTAAGTCGTTGTTGACAACATTCACTGAGGCTGATGCGAAGCTTGCAGTAGATCAGCTAAGAGTTTTACAGAACGCACTAAGAGATGCACCTGAAACTATTGATGATGTCTTAACTGCTAATAACGATTGGAATCCTACGATTACTAATCTAGATGAGCTACGTAGATTCTCAGATGAAAACAACTGGGATTTAGATGAAGGTCTTATTGCCTACAAAGAACGTAACTCGTTTGTACAAGACGTAGATGTTGATGATGCTACATACAGAATGGCATTCTCTGATTACGTAGAGAAAGAAGCATCACGACAAGACAGAGTTTTACCTGAGTTTGGTGGTAAGAAAACGTATAACGTTGATCCTATGGATACCATAACTCAACAGTTCGGAACAGCTGTACAAGAGTTAGCTAATCACGCATACACATACAATGCTATGGTAGGTTGGGTAAAGAGAGCACAGAAAGCAGGAGTCAACTGGCTTCCTGAAGGTGTGTCACCTAACGATTATCGTACACTGTTTATGAAAGCTGAAGTAAAAGGTAATACTGCATTCGATAGACGTATGAAAGAGATACGTGATATTGAGATGAGGCGTATGGGTGTCAAGAGTGCAGCCGTACAGACAATGGAAGACTTAGGAAGACAGACTTCTGAGTACGTTTTTCAAAAGACTCACATACCTACACGTCTTGGTGATCCAAGTAATGCTCTACTAAACATTGGTTTTCAGTCTGCGTTTGGTTTCTTAAACGTATCTCAGGCTTTCGTTCAAGGTTCTCACGCTGCTACAATTATGGCTATCTCACCGAAGCATGGTTTTCGTGGATCAAGCATGGCCTTAACTATGCGTAGTTTGTATCACAAATCTCCTGAAGTAGTAGACTTAGGTGTAAAACGTTTGTCTAAATACTACAATATGCCAGAAGATGAGATAAAAGAAATCATGGAGTATGTCCGTACTTCTGGACGTGAAGTAGTTGACGCTGAAGCAATCGAACAAGGTACTGGTGTATCATATGGCATCTCAGGTTTTCAAGGAGAAAGCTACAAACCATCACTACTACGTAAAGCTTGGTTATCTACAAAGAAAACTGCACGTCAGGGTATGGACTTAGGTTTGATACCTTTCAACCAAGGTGAACGATTAGGAAGACTTACTGGTACATACACTTCTATCTTAGAGTTCAAGGCTAAGAATCCTGGAGTGTCTATCCTAAGTGATCGTGCTCGTATGTGGATTAGTAGACGTGATCAAGACTTAACGTTTAACATGACTGCAGTAGGTAGACCTCAGATTCAAAGTGGTCTGATGCGAGTTCCTACTCAGTGGTTATCTCATACATTCAGAGCTATGGAGTCTGTGTTTGTAGGACGTAACTTCACTAAAGCAGAACGAGTACGGATGTTTGGAATCTTGATGCCTTTCTATGGTACTGCAGGGTTTGGTCTTACACATGCAGCTGATTCTCTAGCAGATTACTTCGGTATAGAAGTTAACAGTAATACGTTTACATTCTTGAAGTATGGTGTGATTGATGGGCTTACTGACTATCTCATGGAAGATACAGACGGTAGGGTTGGTACAGGATTAGCAGGTAGACTAGCTCCTGCAGGTGCTGTTGTAGAAACATACCGTAAGATCAAAGAAGGTCAGTTCGTTGAAGTTGCAGGTGGCCCTTCAGGTGACATTACAGGTGGTATTGTAGGTGCATTCATGGAAGCATACGCATCTCTTAGAGATAATCGTGGAACTATGTTGAGTGATGATGTCATTAAGATTCTAAGACAACCATCAGGTATTGATAACATTGCTAAAGCTTACGGTATCTTCAATAACGGTATCTATCGTAGTAAGAATGGTATAACAATTCCAGGAGAGATGGGTACAACAGAAGGTATCTTACAGTTACTTGGTATTGGTAGCTTAAAACAAGCTGAGTGGTACGATACTCGAAGAACTATGTTCACAAGTAACAAGAAACTAACTAAGTTCCGTAAAGAAATAAACAGTGAAGCTAACTACGCTTTTGATTTACTACAAGGTGACACTGCAGATAAAGAGAAAGCATTCAAGTTGTTCAATGAATTGAAGGTAAAGATTGACATGAGTGGGTTTTCTCCTGAAGTTCAGACATCTCTAAGAAAAAGTATGAACCGTAGACTTGATGATCAGTTCTTTAATGTGTACGAAAACTTACTAAGATCAGATCAAGATGCTGAAGCAGAACGCCTCAGATCAGTACTAGGAAGGTAAAAGAATGGCAGATATATTCGCACCTAAGACATCTTTTAATATCGGGTATGAGCGTGTAGTCTCTCAGCCTGTAGAAGATAAAAGAGGTGAGACACAAGCTAAGTTTCAAGCTATGGCTAATCAAGTTCAAGCTTCAGCTATAAGAGCACAAACTCAGGTTGAACGTGCCAAGATGGGTGCAGAAAGTGCAAAGATTCAAGGCTACGGAAACCTAGCTGTGTCTGCATTGAGGTTTGGGGCAGGTTACGCAAGTCAATACCAGAAGAGTAGGGTGTCTGGTGCTGCAGGTGAATGGCTTGACTCAATGGTAAAAGCGCAAGATTTACGTGATCAAGGTCAGGCAAACGAAGCTAGTATGTTCGAGAGAAAATCTACTAGAGCAGCTGTAGGTGCAGGTGTTGATTTAGATAAGTATAAGACAGAGTATGAAGCTATCACTGGCAGACCTATGGAGTATGTAGGTCAGACTCGTGAGCAGCAAGTATTCGAAATGATGAAAAGCGACAAGAACTACCAGATGGCTTACTTAGCCGCACAGGGTACTCTTGGGCCTAATGCTTCAGAAGAACAATTAACTTCATCTGCTTTAGCTTCAATGCAGAAACAAGCCATTGCAAGTAATACTCTAGCTCTTGTAGGTGCAGGTAATCAACTTGATTGGGAAACTCAAGTAAAAGGTGCTTACAATACAACACTAGATCAATTCGATCAAGGTATTGTAGCAGGATTAATAAACAGGACTCAACAAGGTCAACCCATAACTCCAGGAGAAATTGATACTGTTATATTACAACACAACTTGATGTCTCAGAAACTAATAAAACCTGCCTATGTTTCAGATGAACAATGGAACTCAGTAAAACAAAGATTAGATTTACAGAAAGAGTTCTTGACTACACTAAAATCTGCTCGTGATCCTGATAATCTGTTAACTGACATGGTTTCTCAGATGATGCAGAGCGCAGAGACACCTGAAGATGCTATGGCTGTAGCAGCCGCCTCTGATCCAAGTAATCTAGCAGCTACTCTAGGTGTCAATATACCAGAAGTTATGAATAAAGTAGCTTCAACTGCATTTACAGATAACAACTTCAAGAATAGAGGTAAGTTAATAAACGATTTACAGGAAGTAGATGTAACTGAACCTGTCAGTGGCAACTCTACTTTCACTATAGACACTGCTCCATCATTTCTAAAAGATCACGTCAATGATGATCCTAAAACTATGCAAAGAAACGTAGAAGCAGGGTTAGAGATGATTAAAAACATCAAGCCTATGGAACTTCAAAGTGAAGGTGCTATAAAACAGTTCTACAACTCTACAATGTCTATGGCTGCAGGTATGTTGTCAGATAAGCAGTTCTATTCCTCAAATACAATGTCTAAAGTATTTAACAATCCTAACTTAGAACAAGCTTTAAGTATGGTTGCCTCAGTAGATCGTGAAGCTGCAGATGAAATACGTATATCTTTACGTAGTGTTGCTAACTTACAAAGAACAGCGTTGAAAGCTAACCTACAGAGTATGGAAAATGCTATGAGTGGTGCAGTGTGGGATGAGCAAGATCAAACATACTACATAACTGGTGACTCAGGTAAGTTTCTAAACATGCCTAACTCTGCAATCTCTGGTGAAATGACAGATAAAGGTTTCAAGATAGCATCTTATAGTACTGTATTTCCTGAAGGATATAAAGAAGCTGTTGATAGGCGTAAATCTCTTACAATACTTGATCGTGCTATAAATAATCTATCTGTAGAAGGTGCAGAAGTAGAGACTACAACACCACAGACTGAAACAATAGAAGGTATTACTTACAGTTTACCTGAAGATGTACAAGCAGATACTGAGTTCTTGAATGAAGTTGTTCGAGTATCAGAAGAAGTCGGTGTAAACCCTGATCAATTAATATCTGTAATAGACTTCGAAACAATAGGGTCTTTCTCTCCTAGTGAAAAAAGTGGAACGTCAAGTGGTACAGGTCTGATTCAATTCTTAGAAAAAACAGCTAAAGAGTTAGGAACAACTACTCAGAAACTGTCTCAAATGACTCGTGCAGAACAGATGGTTTATGTAGGAAGATACCTTGCTAAGTACGAAGGAAAGATAAAGAACACAGGTGACATCTACATGGCTGTTCATTGGCCTAGAGGTGTAGGTGAATCTGATGATTATGTTCTTTACAGAAAAGGTTCTAAAGCATACAGGGCTAACTCAAGTCTAGATAAATCAAATGATGGCACAGTAACTAGAGGTGAAGCATTAGCAAGACTAAGAGATGTAACTTCTAATAAGTTTACGGACGTACAAAGAATAGCAGAGCAAGCTATAGAGCAGAGTGGTGAACTTACAAGTAGTCCAAGGCCAGTAGCTAGACCAGATATTAGAGAAGAACCTTTTCCTGTAACAGAAAGCCCACGTCCTCGACCTAGAGGTACACCTACGTTTGAACAATTTAAAACACTTAATGCTGACATATTACAAGGACTCTCTGAAGAAGAGTTGCAAGGAATATATCAGCGTAACTTTGTATCAATGGAGTAATAAATGACATTTAGATTAAGTCAAAGGTCAGTAGATAGACTCGAAGGAGTACATCCAGATATGACTGCAGTAGTTGAGAGAGCTATACAACTTTCTAAGGTAGACTTCGGAGTGACGCAAGGAGTCAGAACCTTAGATGAACAAAAAGCTAATGTAGCTGCAGGAAGATCACAAACCATGAGGTCTAAACACCTACTACAAGATGATGGGTTTAGCCATGCAGTTGATGTAGTAGCTTATGTAGGTTCAGACGTGTCATGGGAACTAAACTTGTATGATGACATCTGTGATGCTTTCAAAGAAGCAGCCAAAGAAGTAGGGTGTAGTATAAAATGGGGAGCAGCTTGGAGTGAAGGTGACATAAGAACCTATCCAGGAACCTCAGAAGACGCTATGATGGCTTATGTAGACCTACGTAGATCACAAGGACGTAGACCTTTCATCGATGCACCTCACTTCGAGTTGATGTAATGGAGATGCTTGAACTTATAATGCAGTGGTTAGTCGCTCCTTTAGCAGGAATTGTCTGGTTTTTGTTTATGAAATCAAGTAAAAACGAAAGAGACATTGCAGTACTACAAGCACAGTATGAAGCTAATAGATTAGCCTACGACAGAGAGATGAAAGAACTAAAAGAAACTGTCAAGGCAATCTTTAATAAATTAGATAGTATAGAACAAGCACTAAGAGATAAGTAATGGACCCAGTAAGTTGTGTTATGATGGCATCAGGTGCTTTCAAAGCATTGAAAGGTGCTATTGGTGCAGGTAAAGACTTGCAGGAAATGACAGGTCAGCTTGCCAATTGGGGTAAAGCTTTCTCTGACTTTACTAACTTAGAGGAACGAGAAAAGAATCCTCCTTGGTGGAAGCAGACATTTAAAGGTAGTGACGAAGAGACTGCTCTAGAGATATTTGCTAACAAGAAGAAGATGGAACAAATGAGGGCTGAGATAAAAGATCATATATCTTGGAACTATGGTCCTAGTGCGTGGGAAGAAGTCTTACAGATTGAAGCTAAAATGCGTAGACAAAGAAAAGAAGAACTTTACAAGAAACAGGAGAGAGTAGATGCGATTATTAATTTCGGTATCGGTGGTGTTATGTTTATCCTTGGGGGCGGCTTGCTACTATTGGTATTCTACTTCATCGGCAAACAACAAGGTAGATGGTGATGTGGTTCCTAGTGTGGATGCAGTTCATAGTGGGAACGAATGAGTTCGAGTACTACCAAGTAGGTACTTACGGATCAGAAGAAGCCTGTAAAGAAGAAATGGTAAGAGCAAGAGTAATGGTAACGAATAGTAAGTCAGCGGTACATTGCTTTGAGGTTGATAGAAGTAAATAATAAGTTTGTAGTATATGATAAGAACGGTAATGTTATAATAATTACTCGTAGTAAAAACATTGCTATAAAGTATGCGAGGAATAATGGCACACACGGTAATTGATGATTGGAAAATTATACCAAGGCTAATGATGTTGGCTGTAACTATACTAACATATCAGGCTGTTCATTGGTATATGGCTTTACCTGATCCGACAATACAACAGTCAGGTCTGGTGTCAGTCTGTATGGGTGCTCTGACAGGGTGCTTTGGTATATGGATGGGTAAAGAATCTAAGACAACAGTAACTCCAACGAGGGTAATCCATGAGGAATCTTATAGCAAGTCTGATTCTAGGTAGCCTACTAGCAGGTTGCATGTTGAATCCTATGAACCTACTTGGTGGTGGAGGTGGGCCTAGTGTCAATGCAAATACACAGGCAGGTAAAACAAACTCACAGACAGTAGGTAACTCTACAAACACAGACCAAGAGATTAGCCTACAGAGTCTTGAAGGGAACCTAAATCAAAGTAACGATAAGAATAAAGTAAGTACTGATAGTGTGGAGAACATAAATATAAATGAGATTCCACCTTGGGTACTGATACTTCTAGTACTAGGTTGGTTAGCACCTAGTCCACAGGAGATGGGGCGTGGTTTACTTACTCTTATAGCAACACTAAGGGGGAAGAAAAATGGCAGCACGACTTAACAAGTCAAAGATGAAGTGTAATAGTCCTAGAGCTACACCCAAACATCCTACTAAATCTCATGTAGTAAAGGCTTGTGTCAATGGAAAAGAAACTGTTATCAGGTTTGGTCAGAAAGGTGTCAGAGGAAGCCCTAAAGGTTCAGCTAGGAATAAAGCTTTTCGTGCACGACATGCT
>Ga0208643_1000929_pt1 | contig 17790 bp, 25 predicted proteins | sample VirMetDEL_Nov_12_FD_184516 | JGI IMG/M metagenome (GOLD analysis project Ga0208643, IMG submission 184516) | Aqueous microbial communities from the Delaware River and Bay under freshwater to marine salinity gradient to study organic matter... | ecosystem: Environmental > Aquatic > Marine >... | reverse complement strand
ATTACTAATAGTACATTATACCATTGATATATATAACTATAGCATATAACTATCATGAACTGTTTTACACCCCCGATAAGCTATTGGTATATTGATAAACCTATATTGACCTTATTTTGTGATTGGGAGGGTACTATTAAGATCATAAAGGCCGCACTCCCCTCCCCCTCCCCTCCCGGTCAGATCGCCAAGGCGTTTGCTGAGTCCTTTTATATATAGGGGCAGCCGCAGACATTTTGATAATGGTTCCCGATACCTTATAAGTGAGGGTTGAGGGTGGTACCCTCCAAGCAAATACCCCAGCCATGTTTCCTGACACGACCCATGCCTATCCACACTCCCTAGCTAGACACAATGCCGCAATGAAAAATAAATGAAAATAGTTGTTGACCTCCCCGATCAACCTGTTAAGGTGGTTGTACTTAAACAGCAAACCAGAAGAGAGAAAGACATGATTACATTTGGGCGACACAAGGTGACAGCTAATGAGTTTGCTAAGCTGTCTATATATGACAACATGATGAACGTGATATGGGAAGAACGTCTGGGAGACCACATGGACGACTACAGCAAGAAGGAATGGGAAGCTATACAGCAAGCCTTCCGGAATAAAGAGCAGACTGTTCGCCAAGCGCTAGGCATTGAGAAGCTATGCGAGAAGTTGAACCTTTGGCAATAACAACCAAGCCAAGGATGGCTGTCGAGTAATCAAATACAATCTAACGAGGTACTACCAATGAAAATCAAGGGTTTTATAATGTACGATGGGCCTAGTGTTCTTGATGGCTCTCCTATCGTTTCAATCGTTACCCTCAAGAGTGGTAATGTTAAGACTGGAGATATGGCGCAACAGTGGATCATTAGAGCCGACATAGACCCAGTAAAAGCATCAAAACAAAGACTAGATGACTCTATTTGTGGCACGTGCCCTCATAAACAAAACCACAATGGATCTTGCTATGTGAACATCGGCCAAGCGCCCTTGGCAGTGTTTAAGGGTTACAAGCGTGGATTGTATCCAGTATTTGACCCTGAACTACACGGCCACTTATTACGCTATAGAAAGGTAAGACTAGGCGCGTATGGTGATCCGGCGGCGGTTCCTTATGCTTACAACGCGGAGGTGGTATCTTATTGCAAAGCGCATACTGGTTACACTCACCAGATCAATCACAAGAACTTTGACAGTAGAATGGCCGATCTTTGCATGATCTCAGCGGATAGCCCAAAACAGGCTAAAAAGTATCAAGGACAAGGGTTTCGCACCTTTCGTGTTTCTAATGCAGACGATACACTCTATGCTAATGAGATACCATGCGCGGCAGATTCTGGTGGCGTACAATGTATAGATTGCGGGCTATGTGACGGAGCGTTAAATGCACCAAGCATCGTCATAGCAGTTCACGGGTCTAGATCTAAGAACTTTAAAACCAGCAATATACAGGTTCTAGAGATTGCTTGAGGCCTTTTACCCTGTACCTTGTGGGTTAGCATAGGGTACAGTACTAAGAGGCTTTAAAACGTAAACTACGGCCTTACAGGGCTAATCAAAGAGGTGACACCATGTACACAATAGAAATAGACTTATACAACCACAAAGACGTGAGGGACGTAATGTCTAGACTTGCCGCCGCTGGTATAACGTGTATAGTTAAGACTGAAGACTATGTGGTAGGCTGCGTATACAAGGGCAAAGGCAACCATATACATATGATACTTGATGAGGTGACACCATGAAACATTATGCGGTAACACTATTCGGCAATAGAACGGGCGCGACTATAGACAAAGATTATATGGTGGCAGAATGCAACACATACGCTGACGCGCGGGCCTTGATTGACAGCAATGGTAAATGGGGAAATGTGCGAGAATTCAATACTTATCATGACGCAGTAGCGGCAAACGTGAGTTTTATAATTGAAATAAGAGCGCAAGGCTTATCTTGTGGGTCTTGTACGCCCTGTAATAGTTAAAACTGTTTTAGACTAAGAGGTGACACCATGAACAACAACCTTAAAGCCTGTATTGCACAAGTGGAGCTGTCTAGCCGCTGTTTAGTTAATACACCGCCAAAGCCAGTTTGTAATAAATGCAATAGCACGCGCATTGGTACGCCGGATAGGCATCATACGGAGGAGGGCTATACGGGTTTTTGCTATGACTGCTGTATGGCTGTGAATACGTTAAGGCTTATTTGGAGCATTTAAGCGATTCTAGCAGTAACCAATAGGGTAACTAGGGGTACGCCTCTAGAACGCCTTAGAAGTGAACCACGGGCCACTAGAGGCCTATAAAACAACCTATTAGGAATAAACTATGAAACAAGTAATAGAAGCCTCGATTAAAGCTGGGGAGATGCTAGGAGATTGTCAACCTGAGCATAGAGCAGTAGCCATGCGCTATTTAGACCTAACAATAGCGGCAAGCGTACATGACAAGGTGAGTATGCAAGCGGTTCTCGCAGCTTACAGTATAGGCTTTCAGAGAGCCTGTAATGCTAGGAACAACAGAAAGTTAAGGAGTAATGTGTGAAAGTGTTAATCATTCTACTATTAACCAGCACCGGTGCTCATGTGGAGCGTGTACAGTTGAATGAGTGCCCTAGCGATGATATTATAGAGGAGTTTGAGCAGTACTATAGCACCAACACCTACAGGTTATATGCTACTTGCGGGGATTTTTTAGACAGACCTACTAGAGGTACAAGAACATGAATGATTTAGAGCTAGAAACAGAATATAAACTAATTGTAGCCAAGCTGCGCAACGAGCAAGAGACCAGAGAATACGGTGGTAAGTCAGCCCTAGAATTCGCTAGGGATTGCTCTAAGGAGTCAACAGTGGCTTTGATGTACGGCTTAACCGAGGAGGCTGACTTGATACTTGACATCATGGACGCAGCCCTAGCCCAACATATGCGGGGTGAGGTATGACAGACACAAACTCACCATGCGTAGGGTGTGAGCACTCAAAGCTGTGTTTAACTGAGAAGTTAGCTTGTGACCAGTATAGGCACTACGCATCTCTAGGTTACTACCGAAACAAGAGTAAAAATGTAGGCAAATCCAGGATTCCTAACAAAGAGGATTATAATATGATTTATTCTAATGCCAATACGTTATAAGTAACCATTCACGGCATTGACAAAACTGCTCAATATCTATACAATAAACCTCAACGGCCCCTTCATTGGGGCTTTTTTACATTAGTAATATAATGAGGTGGTAAGATGAAGTGTGCAGTGTGCGATAAACTACTAAACGAATACGAAATAGGAAGGAAACACCCAGCAGGTTATGTAAATGCTGGCGAGTACAGCGATACCTGTACAGATTGTACTGAATCGATAAGTGATATATTATTTATTGACTCAATCGATGAAGATATAGATAAGACATAATGAAAAAAGGAAGGAAACACTAAGAGAAGTAGAGAAGGGTAAAGAGATATAGATATTTTGTATAAGTATTTATGTTTCTTTGCGCTTCTTTACGCTTCCTGAGAAACTGCATTATAATAAAACCTCAAAAACCCGTCAATGCCACTCCCTAAAATAAATTAATTTAAATATATCGTAAATAAAGCTTGACTTACCTTGTTGGGGGCTTTACTGTGGAGCTGTACTTAACAAACAGGCAAAGAGGATTACAAAATGCAATGCGATATATGTTGTGGTGATATGTTTAAGACTCTAGGTGGTGATTACTGTACTTGTGAAGAATGTGGTGAGATCGCTGAAGTTAGAGATCACTTGTTCCAGCAAGCAATACCCAATGATGAGTATGAGGAGTGGAGTGCTTCAATAGAGTTGAACTTTAATGATTAAAGAAAGTGGTATCTGTCTGCGTAAGGAAGCCTGTACTAACTGTGGTAGTAGTGATGCCAAACAGGTTTACTTACAGCAGGACGATACAGAGACGAGTTGGTGCTTTGCTTGTTGTACCTTTGTTGGTAGTGACGAGCAAGCAGTTGAGCAAGAGGAAGGATACAGTGAGAAAGATTATATGACAGTCAACCCTGAGAAGTTACCAACCCTAGCCATACCAGACCGTGGGTTGAGTAAAGAAACAGCTGAAGTGTTCGGGGTCACTGTAGCTGTGTCGCCCGTAGACGGTAAGACAATCACCCACCATTACTACCCCGACAGATTGAAGGGCAAGGTAGTGGGACACGAGGTGCGCTCTTGTGAGGACAAGAAGTTCACATCTATAGGGGATCGCAAAGGGGCTTTAGACTTTTGGAACCAATGCAATACAACAAGTGGACGTAAGTTGTTTATAACTGAGGGCCGTATAGACGCTATGTCCCTGTATCAGGTTATCGCTGACTTTACCCCACCTAAGTATAAGTCCTACCTCCCCAACGTAGTGTCCCTTACAAGGGGTTCTAGCGGGGTTGTGAAGGACATAATGAATAACATAGACTTTCTTGGTAAGTATGAGGAGGTTATCCTTTGTTTCGATCAGGATGCAGCAGGTCACAAAGCAGTTAAGGAGGCTCAGAAAGTATACCCATTGGCTAAGGTTGCTACTTTCAGTGAGAACGACCCTAGTGATATGCTAATGCTTAACAAGGGCAAGGAGCTATACCAAGCGTGTGTGTGGGACTCTAGGGTGCAGCGCATGGGTGAGGTGGTTGACATCCATGACATCCTTGAGAACGCTATGCTGAAGCCTGAGATGGGTATTAGTTTCCCTTGGCCTACAGTTACCAAAGCCTGTTTCGGTATACGCCCTCACACTATCCACATTGTAGGGGCTGCCCCCAAGATTGGTAAGACAGACCACCAGCATCAGTTGGTTCACCACCTGGTTTTCAATGAGGGTGTGAAGGTTGGTATGTTTGACCTAGAGAACAGCCCCGTTAAGACTGCTAAGAAACTGGCAAGTAAGGAGGCTAAGACAGACTTTACACGCCCTGATAATAACTATGATGATGAACTGCTACGCAATTCCTTGATGTCGTTAGAGGGTAAGGTTAGATTCTATGACCGCTGCGCTAGCAGGGATTGGAGTGACATAGCAGTTGCCATCAAAGAGATGCACCTACTGGATGGTATCAACATCTTCATCGTTGACCCTCTAACCGCATTGGTGTCTAGGTACGCATCATCTGAGGCTAACGACAGGTTGAATGAGATCGCTACTGACATGGCTGACCTTGTGCAGAATTACCCTATAACTATCTTCAACTACTCACACGTTAACCCAAAGACAAAGGGTACTAAACCACACGAGACAGGTGCCAAGGTGTACAGTTCAGAGTTCACTGGTTCAAGGGCAATGGAGAAGTGGTTTCACTACGGGCATGGTATCTCAAGGGATCGTACTGATGAGTGTCCACCTGAAGATAAGAATATGTCACAGTTCTATATGTTATTCGATAGAGACTTTGGACAGGGCTACAACTGTGATGTATACTTTGATGAAGCAACTGTAACATACTTAGAACCTAAGCGGAGGCTGTAATGGACACAGTAGTAGACATAGAGACAGACGGTATTGATGCCACTAAGATACATTGCTTGGCTTACAACGCTGTTGAGTTAGGGTCAGGTGTGTACACAAACTACAGCACTATGGGGCTATTGATGTCTGGAGAGGAGGGTGTGCGTAGAATCATAGGGCATAACTTCCAGAGATATGACAAGCCAACCCTTGAGCGCATACTGGGTATAGATATAAAGTACCAGATCGTGGATACCCTAGCCCTGTCATGGTACTTATACCCAGAGGTTACCCGTCATGGCTTGGCCGATTGGGGTGAGTACTTTGGTGTACCTAAGCCTGTGATAAACGATTGGGAGAACCTAAGTACAGAGGAGTACATCCACCGCTGCAAAGAGGATGTGCGTATCAACACCCTGCTATGGGAGAAGATACACGCTGACCTACTTGCACTGTACGGGTCTGAAGAAGGGGCTAACCATTTAATCAAATACTTAACATTTAAGATGGAGTGTGCTGAGAGGCAGGAGAATAACCGCTGGGCTGTTAACGTAGAAGGGGCTACTACCTTACTAGATGAGATACAAACGGCCTACAAAGACAGTACAGAGGCTCTCAAGGGGGTCATGCCGTTAGTCCCTAAGATGGCTGTTAGGAAGAGGCCTGTTAACCGGTTTAGGATGGATGGTAGTAAGACATTAAACAATATTAAGTGGGAAGAACTATGTGAGGAGCATGGGCTAGACCCAACATCTGAATCAGCTAAGGTAAAGGTTGGGGATGTGGAACCAAATCCTGGTTCAAGCGTACAGGTTAAGGATTGGTTAGACAGTTTGGGGTGGGAACCAGCTACCTTTAAGTTTGAAGGTGACCGTAGCATCCCACAAGTAAAGAGAGGGGACGACCTATGTAAAAGTATTGTTAGAATGATTGCAAACAACCCAGAGGTACAGCACTTAGAGACATTAACAATTCAGAAGCACCGGATTGATGTACTAAAGGCGTTGCTCGACGCGCAACAGGGTGGGTTTGTTAAGGCTGAGATACAGGGATTAACTAATACCCTACGATTCAAGCACCGTAAGCCTTGTGCTAACATCCCCTCGCTGCGTAAGCCATACGGTAAGGAGATACGGAGCCTGTTTATGGCACGTAAGGAAACCAGTGAGTTGTGTGGGGCTGATATGTGCAGCCTTGAGGACAGGACTAAGCAGCACTACCTGTGGGCTTATGATCCAGACTATGTTAGGGACATGATGGCTGAGGACTTTGACCCACACCTTGATCTGGCCCTGTCATCCGGTGCTGTTAGTGCTTGGGATGTTAAGGACTACAAGCAAGGAAACGAAGACAACATAGGCCACACTAGACACCTATATAAGGGAGGAAACTACGCCTGTACTTACGGGTCAGGTGCAAAGGGGTTAGCAAGGCAGCTTGGCATTAGTGTAAAGGATGCAAGCAAGATACATAAATCGTACTGGAAAAGGAACTGGTCTATTAAAGCAGTAGCCAAGGACGCAATAATCAAAGTAGTACAGGGTAAGTTGTGGTTATGGAACCCAGTATCAGAATTATGGTACTCTTTACGCAATGAGAAGGATATATTTAGCACGTTGAATCAAGGCACAGGGGTTTATTGTTTTGATTTATGGATTTATTTTATACAAAAGGAGAGAAAACAGTTGACAGCACAGTTCCATGATGAAATAATACTCGAAGTACATAAGGGCCGCAGGGATTCGATAACTAATTTACTAAAGAGGGCAGTACACAAGGTTAATAAAACTTTGAAGTTAAACAGAGAGCTTGATGTAGATGTAAAGTTCGGGTCAACGTACAGCGACATTCACTAATTTATTAAAGAGAGATATTTAAAGATGGCTATTCAACGCAAATCAGCACAAACAGAGAGCAGTTCAGATTTCATTAACATGAAACCTGGCGAGTATGATGCACGTCTAGTGTACGTTGCAGACCTAGGGTTACAAGAGCGCAGCTATCAGGGTGAGGATAAGCCCCCAGCGCAGCAGTTAGCACTTGGTATTGAGATCATTGGTGAGACTACGACTATTGATAGTGTAGAAGTACCACGCTTGTTGTGGGTAAAACCTTTCAACATCTTCTACACCATGTCAGACAAGGGTAAAGAGTTACAATACTACAAAGTATTCAACTCAGCAGCTAAACCTGACACAGTAGCGGATTGGGATGGGGTGATCGGCGCACCTTGTGCAGTTACCATTGATAATGTTACAGCCAAAGATGGTAAGATATACGACGAGATCATAAACCTAACGGCTATACCTGCTAAGTATCAGGATAACGTAGGGCCAAGCTCGTTTACTGACGGGTGTACTGGTGACTCAGAAGACGAGAACAACCCTGCACAGAAGGCTATGTACGGCCTGTCTAAGCACGTGCATGGAAAACGTATACTAGAGGGTGATGAAGCTGAAGCTGCCCCAGTAGCAACAGTGCATGAATCCTTTGACGAAGACTGTCCTTTTTAGCAGTTGCCAACGTGACGTATGAGATAAGGCAGGGCAAGGCCGGACTCTAATAACCTGTAGCAACGTAATAGCTACGCCGGATTCTAGTAACCGGCACTTATGATTAGCTCTTTAACGGGCATGGATGCCCACCCTAGGGGGTTGTATGAAAACTAGGATACACGTTAACCAGCATAACATTAGGGCCAATAGTAAGAACGGTGGTAACCTACCTGTCATTACTGTTAAGACTTACAAGGAGAACCGTAAAGGTAACACTGTACTTATAGATGGCCCTAGTTGGGTAGTGTACTCACCAGAGAAACCCCTTAGCTGCGGGGCCAAGGTTTGGATAGAAACAGAAGCAAAGGTAGAGGTTTCATAATGCATTTACTTATTGATGGTGACCCAATTGTTTATCGTATTGGGTTCGCAAGTCAAACAAAGGATAAAGAAACGGGTGAGGTAACTGCTGATCCAGTGTCACATACCTTACACAGCTGTAAACTATTCATAGAGGGTATGTTATATGATACGGGGTCCACCTCCTACGCAGTATTCCTAACAGGTAAAAATAACTTTAGACATACAGTACGGGACGACTACAAGGCTAACCGCAAAGGGGCAGACAAGCCTGTACACTACCAAGCAATCAGGGACTACATGGTTAAGAAGTTCCAAGCACAGGTAGTAGATAAGATTGAGGCGGATGATGCTTTAGCATTAGCGCAGACTGAGGACAGTTGCATTGCTACAGTAGATAAAGATTTACTAATGGTTCCAGGTTCTCATTACAACTATGTTAAGAAAGAATTCACTGAGGTATCTGAAGATGAAGGGACGAGATTTTTCTTTGAGCAAATGCTCACTGGAGACAAGGTGGATAATATTACAGGTATCCGTGGTATTGGTCCGGTTAAAGCTAAGAAGCTACTTGAAGAAACTAAGAGAGAAGGTTGGGAAGCTATGGTACTTGAGAAGTACGAAGAAGCATTTGCCCCCGATGGATTCCAGAGGGCGGTAGAGAACAGCCAGCTGCTGTGGATGTTACAACGTAATCGTAGTATGCCAATGGAGTTCAAGAATGAAAGCAAGACCTAAGGGTAATAAGTTCGGTAAGTTTAGAAGCGGTTTAGAACTAAAGTTTGCACAGAACTTCTCAGGACATGGCTTTGAATTTGAACCATACAGCCTACCTTATATCATTAAGAAGAACTACAAACCAGACTTTGTGTATGAGGAACGTATCATCATTGAGTGTAAGGGGTTCTTCAGGATAGGGGATACGCAGAAGTACAAAGCAATCAGGGATGAGATTACGCAGTATGAGTTAGTGTTCGTACTGTCTGACCCTAACAAGAAGGTACGCAAAGGTAGTAAGTTAACAATGGGACAGTGGTGTGATAAGGAAGGGTTGGCACACTTCACAGTTGGTGAGGTTGATAGACTACTTGCTTATATAGGGGCCATATAATGAGAGGAGAAGAAGACATAAGATCACCTAGTGACCCTTGGGATTCTAAGATGTGTTTGATAGGGGATTCACCAGAAGAACTAAGGGCAGCTAGGATAGCTAATTACTTTATAACCAAGATGATACATAACAACAAGTGGCGTAATTTTGGAAGAGGATGGGAAGAATGAAGATTTGTGTGATACCTGATTGCCAAGTTAAAGAAGATGTACCTATGGAACACCTTAGACATATAGGTAAGTTCATAGCTGAGAAGAAGCCTGATGTGATTGTTAACATTGGTGACTTTGCTGATATGCCAAGCCTGTCCTTCTACGATAAAGGTAAGAAGTCTTTTGAGAATAGACGCTACCTGAAGGACATACAAGCAGCGGAGGAGGGCATGGATTTATTGATGTCCCCTATACGCAAGGAGATTAAACGCCTTAAGAACAACAAGAAGAAGCAGTGGAAGCCTCGTATGGTCTTAACACTAGGTAACCATGAGGAGCGTATCAACAGAGCAGTAGAGTCTGATGCAATCTTGGAAGACGTTATTGGTATGGGTGATTTACCATACGGTGAGTGGGAAGTGTACCCTTACCTAGAGGTGGTAGAAGTAGAGGGTGTATCCTTTAGTCACTTCTTTACTTCAGGTGTTATGGGTAGACCAGTAAGCTCACCACGCGCCCTGCTTAGTAAGAAGATGACCAGCTGTGTCATGGGCCATGTACAGACTATGGATGTTGCATACGCCTACAAGCCCAATGGTGACCGTGTAACGGGTTTGTTCTCAGGTACTTGCTACCAGCACCACGAGAGCTACCTAACCCCACAGGGTAACGTACACTGGCGTGGTATCCATATGCTGTATGAGGTAAAGGATGGTAGCTTTGACAACCATGCAATCTCCCTACAGTATTTAGAAAACAAGTATAAGGATAAGAAATAATGGAAGTCTTAATAACGAATTGCTCAGATAGTAGTTACTGGTATAGCTCGCATTTTGGTGAAGCCTTTGAGGTAATAAAAGAAGATAGTGATACGTACTGGGTACGAGATCACGATGGTTTCAGGAACGTCATTATGAAGAAGGATGCTGTCCCCTTGACTGAAGACTTACTGTACAGTAGCATAGCTGCGGAGCGTAAGACATCAGATGGTAGCACCGCTGAGTACTATGAACTACCAGCTAAGGCTACTCAGTTACAGCACTTAATCTCAGCTAAGGATATGAATGCACAGATCGGTGAAGTCTTCAGAACGTGTTACAGGTACGGTGAATGCAGTCACAGTGACAAACTACGCGAGGCTAAGAAGATTGCGTTCTACGCGGCAGCGGAAATCGAGAGGTTAGGTAATGAAGATTAATCACCTTAAAGATAATGTGTACTTACTACCCTGTCAGGTAGAGGCAAGGGCTAAGGTAGCAAGAAGGGATGCAGTAGATGATATGCTTGCTAGTTACTGGATGTACGTTAACAATATGTTCTGTAAGGATTCAGATAACTACTTTGATAAGTTCATGGAAGCTACAGATACTTGCAAACAATTAAGAGAGGAAACATAATGTACGTTGAGTTTCAAGTAAAGCAGTGGCACAAGGCCCGTAACTTAGTACACGGTAGCACAGACAAAGACCAGTGCTTGAAGTTAATGCAAGAGGTTGGTGAGCTTAGTGATAGCATATGCAAAGGCAAGCCGGTAATAGATGATGTTGGCGATATACTTGTTATACTTATTAACATAGCAGAAAGAAATGGGTTGAGCTTAGAGGAATGTTTGAAGCACTCCTACGAAGAAATCAAAGACCGTAAAGGCACAATGATGTACGGTGTATTTATTAAAGAGGAAGACAACAATGAGTAACATGACGGAATACCAAGAGTACATTGCATTGTCCCGCTACGCACGTTGGATACCGGAGGAGTCACGCAGAGAGAGTTGGTCTGAGACTGTTGACCGTTACATGGTTAACGTAGTTAAAGATAAAGTACCAAGTGCTATGCAGAAGTCTATACGGGAGGCTATCCTAAACCTGGACGTAGTGCCTAGTATGCGTGCATTGATGACAGCTGGTGTTGCTATGGATCGTGACAACACTTGCGCTTACAACTGCTCATACTTACCTTGTGATGACCCTAAGTCTTTTGATGAGGCTATGTTCATCTTGCTATGTGGTACAGGTGTAGGGTTCTCAGTAGAGCGTCAGTACGTTGGTAAGCTACCTGACATCCCTGACCAGATGTTTGAGAGTGACACCACCATTGTGGTTAAGGACAGTAAGGAAGGTTGGGCTAAGTCTCTACGTCAGCTTATCTCCTTACTGTACGCTGGTGAAATCCCTAAGTGGGACGTGTCACGGGTACGCCCAGCTGGTGCTAAGTTAAAGACCTTTGGTGGTAGAGCTTCTGGCCCTGCTCCCCTTGAAGAATTGTTTGTGTTTACCTGTGATACATTCAAGGCAGCTAAAGGTAGTAAGCTGAGTAGTATACAGTGCCATGACTTGATGTGTAAGATTGGTGAAGTAGTAGTGGTAGGTGGTGTACGTAGATCCGCTATGATCTCATTGAGCAACCTGTCTGATGACCGTATGCGTCATGCTAAGTCTGGACAGTGGTGGGCAACTGAGCCACAACGTGGCCTAGCTAACAACAGCACTTGTTACACAGAGAAGCCTGACGTTGAAACATTCCTCCGTGAGTGGACATCTTTGGTTGAGTCTAAGTCAGGTGAACGTGGTATCTTCTCACGGGTAGCTTCACAGAAGAAAGCAGCAGAGAATGGACGTAGGGATGCAAAGCATGACTTTGGCACTAACCCTTGCTCAGAGATCATCCTACGCCCTTACCAGTTCTGTAACCTAACTGAAGTAGTGGCCCGTGTTGATGATACAGAGAAGAGCCTAGCAGCTAAGGTAGAGATAGCAGCGGTACTTGGTACTATCCAAAGTACTTACACTAACTTCCCCTACCTGCGTAAGATATGGCAACGTAATACAGAAGAGGAGCGTTTGCTGGGTGTGTCCATTACAGGGATCATGGACTCTAAACTGTTGTCAGGTTTACGGGACAATGAAAAGAGTATTAACCTACTCGGCCATCTGAAGGCTGTTGCAGTTAAGACTAACAAGAAGCTGGCTGATAAGCTGGGCATTGAGCAGAGTACAGCCATCACCTGTGTTAAACCAAGTGGTACTGTCTCTCAGTTAGTTGACTCAGCGTCAGGTATCCATGCTCGACACAGTGAGTATTACGTTCGTACAGTGCGGGGTGATAACAAAGACCCACTTACTCAGTTCATGATCGCTAAGGGTATCCCTAATGAACCGGATGTAACTAAGCCTGACACCACTACAGTGTTTAGCTTCCCTGTACAAGCACCTAAGGGCTGTATTACCCGTAATGATATGACTGCTATTGAACAGCTTGAGATGTGGTTATTGTTCCAACGTCACTGGTGTGAGCATAAGCCTTCAGTTACTATTACGGTTAGAGATCACGAGTGGATAGCAGTAGGGGCTTGGGTGTACGATAACTTTGATGAGGTGTCAGGTGTGTCCTTCCTACCACACTCAGATCACTCGTACCGTCAAGCACCTTACCAAGAGATAGATCGTGCTGCATTCCTTAACAAGACGGCAGAGATGCCCAAGGCAGTGCAGTGGTCAGACCTAACGGAGTTTGAACTGGAGGACACCACCGTAGCTAGTCAGACCTTGGCTTGCACCGGTTCGTCTTGTGAGTTATAATGGGCAAAGGAGATAAGCGTAGGAAAGAAGACAGGGTTAAGATACGCAACAACTGGGATGCTATCTTTAAACCTAAAGTAAAGAACGAGACACCATTCACTGAGCTTTATGAACAGGCTAAGGAGAAGGAGAGGCAAGAAGAGAAGTGAAACAGGGAACGGCCCCCGCAATGGGGGCTTTTCTTTGCCTGTTATTCCATGCTGTTTAAAGCATCCCCTTGTTTCATCAACTCAGACACACTGGTATTCTGTGAGTTTAGCTGCATATTGATCTGCCGGTTTACAAGGCCAGCCTTCAGGAACTTACGAATGTCCCTAGGGTGATCCTGTATGTATTGCGCCCTCTCAAATGTATCCAAGTTACCCACCAGCTTATCCCTTTGAGATAACCCAGCCCTTGTGTCCTGCATACGCCGCTTGTACTCACTCCTTACCCTTCCTGCTAAGATAGGCTCCTTCTTGTAAAGCTCACTTAGCTTCTTACCAAAGTCGTTACCAGCAAGCCCACCAAACTCCCTATCGAAGTAGTCAGTAGTGGATTCCTCACCCTCTGTATCTAGGGGCTGGTACTTGCCCTCTAATACATCAAGTATATCTGAGGTATTAACACCAGCATCCTTGAGTATACCTATACGGGTATCTTCATCCATACCTAGGGTCTTCATGTTATTGTTATGCACAACAATCTGACCAAAGTTCTGCTTGCGTATGTTTTCAGATGCAACATACTGTTCCTGCTTTTGACTAGGTGTGGGGTTGCGGTACTTAACTAGGTTTTTGTAGTCAGCTGCACCTTGTCTAAGGCTGGACACATTGTCCTTAACCTTGAACATAGCGGATAGCTCTACGTCAACCTTGTTGAACCTACCACCAGCCTGTCTTACTGCTATCTCCTCTGTGGTGTACTTAGGGTCTGGTTTAAGGCTGTCTAGGACTTTAGTAAGCTCTCTACTAGCACCTGGAGAAAACGCCTCAGAAGCGAAGTAAGAGAGCCTCTCGGCTAAGTTACCACCGAAGTCAGTCTGGTTAGATATTTTCTTACCCTTCTCATCTCTGTTATTTACAGCTTGCAGGGCAGACCTAGTTACGAAGGAACCTTCCCCGATGAACTGGTCAGCCAGCTGTTGGCTAAGGCTCTCTAAAGGGGTATCGCTCATAGCTGCATTGAATGCCTCAGCCATCATAGTATGTGGCACTACATAGGACATATTCATGTAGGACAACTTACCAGTTTCAGGGTCTTTGTTGAACAGTAAAGATTTGTTCTTATCGTACTCAGGTACTACTGTATCTCTAAGTGCTTTTTCCTCTTCTAATCCAACCCCATTGTTATCGTTCCAAGCTCTCCTTGTTGCCTCAGTACCAGCAGTCACAGCAGTAAGGGCTACCAATCTCTTAATACCCTCAGTCCGTATAGCTGATATATTGGCTGCATCAGCAATGTTTAATGTAGCCCCAAACTTCTCTGGTGAGAAAGCCATGTGCTTTGCGTATCTAACTTGGTGGTATATGTTACGTGTGAACTCAGCTGTAAAGGCTACGAACTGCGGTAGGATACCATGCTTAGACGCTATTTTAAGTAAGGGGCTTAGTTTCTCATAGTTCTGGAAGGTATCATTAGTCAACCTAGCAGCAGCGTACTTGAGCTTATCCCCTTTCAAGGTTGGGTACATCTTACTCAAGACAGCTTGGTTGTGTGTCCACACCCCATAGCGGGCAGCTGTATCAGTAACCATGTACGCCTTAGAGAAAGGTGTTAGTACCTTGTCTAAACTCTCTGAGAATATACCCCTATCAAGCCCTGCCCTTATGTCACCAACGTCTACGTTAGCTGCACCTAGGCCGTACTTAGTCATATCCCGAATAGCACCCATAAACTGGGTTCTACTCTTCTCTGAAGTACCACTTACTAAGTCCTCAACATTGCCGAACTCAGTCAGAGCTAACTTCATACCCGTGCGTACACCCTTACTAAAAGGGTTCATACCCATAGCAGTCATAGTAGTGGCAGCACCCCATGCGTTAGTAGCATAGGAGGGTGGGTTGAACAAAACCTTAACAGCCTTAGTCAAACTTACAGTGGTAGACAAGGCATCAGCTGCACCCCTAAGGAGGAAGTTATCTGGCCCTGAATTCTTAGCTAGGTATGATTGACCTACGGCGTACTGTACTTCGTTGGGTACGAATAAGCCTGTGTCTAAGTTACCAGCTAACTCTAGTTTAGTACCACCAGCAGCTTGTAAAGGGCCAGCTAAACCAGCCTTCTGTAATGACTTAGCAACTAGCAGATCAGTCTGGTTACGGTAGACTGTCTTAGCAAGGCCATCCAGAGTCCCCCTAATGCGTTCTGAGGGCTTTACTATCTCACCTAGGAAGTCAGCCTCTGCCCTTCCAGGATTGGTTCTAGCGCGAAGCATGGAGTCTACAGAGCCACCTCTGAATCTAGTATGTGAATCCCTAGAGGATGCTGAGTTAGATATTAAGTTATCTATGTGTTTACTTGCTAATCTGTTTGCTTCCACAGGAGACATCTTAGGGTTCTTATCTATCAACTTACCCGCTATTTCTTTATGAGCAGCAGATCTCTTGGCAGCACTAACCACATACTTAGGGTTAGTAAAGAGTTGGTACTCCCTGCTAAAGTACTGTGGGGTATCGGCCCGCATACTGTCCACAATCTTCTCTACCAAAGCAGATTGCTTCTCTTGGTTTAAACCCTTGAAGGTCTGGAGGTCTAGTTGTGTAAGTAATTCCTTCTGGAAGGTACGCATCTCCTTTGCATAGATTTTAAGATCAGCAGCAACAGTTGTACCTGCCAATCTCTTAGACATCTTATTAGTATCGATGAAGTCACCAATGTCCACCTCTAGGGATGGGTCTTTAGCAATGGCTTTATCTACATTACGGGCTATGCGGGTAGTTAGGTTCTCAACTGATTCTAGGTTCTTCTTACCATAGAACACTGCATCAGCAGCTTCCTTGCCTATAGTCTTAGAGGGCTTGAATGCAATCTTACTCTTAGTCCAGCGTGTCAGCCTATCCCCAGCGAACACAGCAGCATCCTCACCAGTTAAGGAATCTACAATCTTATTATTTACATCACTCTCCTGCATATTGTAGATTAGCTTACGAGCATCAACCTTAGCTGGCTCAGTTACAGGGCCACCAGAACTCAATGCTGCAATATCATCAACCGTTAGTTTGCCTGAGACTGCCATCTCATCTATCTCTTGAACAGTCTTACCTACAACCTTACGATAAGCTGGCCCAATACCCTGTGTCAAACCCCCAATAACACTACCGAATATAGCACCACCACCCGCAAACAGAGCTAACTCTCCCGGAGTGGGAGGCCTTTGTTCATCGATGACAGCAATAGCCGTAGCTTCCGCAGCACCAAACATAGCACCACGCTTACCTTCAGCCAAAGCACCTATCTTCATTGCCTGTGCTGTAGTTAAGGGCATACCCGCAGCCTTAGCAGCAGCCTTAGCCTTCTGAACAGCCTTAGCTCCGGGGACTAGGTTGATAATGCCACCCATAATGGCACGACCTATAGAGTAGTTCTCCCTTCCCTCTATCTCTTGAGCAGTAAGGCTACCTACTACACCCCCACCAAAGGCGATGAAAGGGTATAGTGGGCCAGTACCAGCACCCGCCAACTGAGCGGCGGTAGAGATAGCTATCTCCGCTGTAACGCCCTGTGCCATCTGCATACCAGTTGGCCCTTCAGCTGTATCTGTAGCCTGTACCTTTGGTAAATCCAATTCTCTATAGTTACCATTATCAAGTTTCTCAAAGTATAGCCCCTGTGGGTTTACTTCTACGTTTATGCGCTTATAACTATCCTCTCCAACCCTACGCGCATACTCGCCCTTGTCATTTTGGATTATTTCCCCGTACTCACTAGCCATCTATTTAGCCCTATCGTTGGTTTGGGTTTTGCAACATAAACATACCAGAGCTTGGTAATGGTGCAACGGGTTGGGTTTTATACATATCCCTATGGTCTGTAAAGGTTATACCCTTCTCGTTAATACTTTGTAGGGTGTCCGTTACGCTACCACTTGCAGCTTTGTAGCTATCCCCGAGGTATTTCATTATCTTGTCAACACTACTAGGTTCCATATCATCAGCAACAGAAGCACTTTCCATACCTTTGCCCAAAAAGGCATCTTTAGATAGCTCCCCATCCGTAGTTTCAGTGGTTGCACCTGTATCAACAGAAGTTTTAGGGGTTGCACCATCTACTGGATAGATGATGTCGTATAAAGATACCGCTTTAGCGTACGCATCTGGGGCATCTAGGAGGTTCTTGTGCATAAAGTCCTGAGCCATCTTAGCTAATTCCCTATCGCGCTCTGGTTTAGTCATAGGTGCGCCACTAGCCTCTCGTAGATTAGCCAGCTGGGAGGGTGCGTTACCCATTTCCAAAGCCCTAGCCTTGTTCTCTTCAGTTGGGTTCTTAGAGTATTCAGCAGCCGATGTGTACTTATCCTGTACATCCATACGGTCAGCGTACTCATTAGCTGCACTCTCTTCCCTAACCCTGTTAGCTTCACCTCTGGCTTCTTTAAGGGCATCCATTTGTTGACCTTGTAGGATGTACTTAGATGCAGTAGTGGAGTCACCAGCGGATTGGTAAG
>Ga0208643_1000924_pt1 | contig 17826 bp, 15 predicted proteins | sample VirMetDEL_Nov_12_FD_184516 | JGI IMG/M metagenome (GOLD analysis project Ga0208643, IMG submission 184516) | Aqueous microbial communities from the Delaware River and Bay under freshwater to marine salinity gradient to study organic matter... | ecosystem: Environmental > Aquatic > Marine >... | reverse complement strand
AAAGCTGATTTAAACACTTGGTTGAACCTGCCAAAAACTAGGCCAAAAGACACCATCAATTAATTTCTACAAAATCCATTTCCGTTACCACTTGAGGCAATTTCACCACTGAGTTGCTGGTTCATATTGGCTACACGGTAGGACATAAAAGAAGTCAGTCCGTAAAACCTTGAAACAGTAGAGTGTTGGTTTTGTTGATACTGTGAATAGCTATAAAAAGCAGTGGGATCATTCGCCACGTGCTCACCGATTAGCTTATCTATTTCAGCTATTCGCGCGGCAAAGTTGGTGCTCGTCAACGGACCATCAATCAACTGATTTAGGTAAGCGTGGTAAGTATTGAGATTGTCACTATCGGCAAACACCTTGGCAATGAGGGGCTTGTCGGCTAATGCACCATCTGTTGGTTCATCGATATACAATTCGCGGATATCAGCGCGATTGCAACCCATGCTGAATGAACCAAATGATTCATTGAGATCCCATGGCAACATAGAAAATACGCCGTCTTGTTCGTAGATATAATAATTATGAGCGAGAGAGCCGTGGTAGCTGTCTAAGTTTGATAGAGCAACACTAACCGCCATGTAGCGCAGTACAGAGTCTTGATCGATAACACTCAAAGCATCACCAAACTCCATTGCACTGACAAAATTTATAAAGGCGCCGTTATCTGAGCTATCTTCATTGGTTTTTAACTCGACACCTGAATAACGGCTAAAGTCGTCGCTAATCCATTGTAAATCGCTACCAGTGCCATCGGGCTTGTATAAGTCACCCTGGGTATTGCTAAAATGTTTAGCAATAAACTCTTCATTAACGAACTCGACTAAGAGGTACAAGCCTTTCAATTCATCGTTTACATACACGTTGACATAAGCATGCTCGGGGGTGGCTACGCCCATTTCTTCCAGTAATTCATAAGCAATATACTCACGCATATAAGAGGGATCGTTATACATATTGTTTAAAACGAATTTCTTCATACCCAATAACTTTTGCCCACTGACATATTCATTAACGTCAATATTGAAGCTATATCGTTCGCTGGTGGAACGGGCAACGGCAGATAAACTGGAATTTCCCTTAGTACGAATAGCGACAGAATCTAAGGTAATACCTTTGTAGGTCACTGAAGTAGGGTGATATTCTTCATCAATAGCGTTGTCGAGTAGATCTTGCCACTCTGTGTTATCAATCGTAAAGTAAATAGATTCAACTACTGCTTTATTGTAAACACTAGGTAGAACATTGGAGGAGCCAAGGCTAGGCTCTAGGGTGTTTTTGGCCCAGCCACCATCAGTTGTTAAGCCGTAGCTGTAACCTGCGGATACATCGCTTGCTTGCCAGTCTATATAATCAACGGTTTCGCCATTTTTAATCAAGCTTAGCTCGTCGTCTTTGCCTAATTTAAATGGTACGTAATAGCTGCCAGGATCTTCATCCACGGCATATATCACCACAAAAGCTCCCGCCGCCAAGATAATTTCTGGCAGGGTGACTGGCTCTATATCATTACTACTATCAATGATTTGATAGTCGCTAAGTAAGATGGGGTTAACACTGTTGTTGTAAAGCTCAAACCAATCATTACCCTCTGCAACATGAGAAGCAACAACCTCATTGATAACCAAGGGGCCATGAGTAGCGAGCGAATTAGCCATAGCAGGTGAAGGTATTAAGGTGGCAAGGGCATCACTACCGTCGGGGTAACGACCATAGCTATAACCAATGAGTGCTTCACCGTTTTTCCAACTTAATTGGTCGATTAAATCCTCAGCTAAAAATAAGCTAACTTGGTCAGAGGAGCCCAATTTAAAACCGACTGTTGCTAAATTCTCAACCTCATCCGTGGTGGCATAAACACGATAAAACGTACCGGCGGCTAGGGTGACATCGGGCAGTGCAAACAGTTCGCCGTCTTCATCGCTAACCAAATAATCGCCTAAAAATACGGCGTTATCACCCGCTGCATACAGCTCTATCCAGTCGTAACTATCATCACTAGCTTTGGCCACAATTTCATTAATACGTAATTGGGCATCGTTGTTGGTGATGGTGTCTGTGACTAACACTTCATCGCTTAATTGGGTATTAGCGGCACCCGGTGTAGGCAACATGGTTTGCGCCGTGCCTGTGCCATCAACGTACAGACCAAAACTGTACCCTTGCTGTGCGTCGCCATCTTGCCAATCTAATTGGTCAATTTGAACCGCGTTTTCATACAGAGTCACTGCGTCATCTGAGCCTAATTTAAATGTCACATAATAAGCATCACTAGGTGGAGTATCTTCTTCATCTATCGCTTGAATAACGATGAATTGACCTGAGTTCAATGAAATGGCAGGAAGTGTTTGTGCGACATGCTCAGCGTTATCATCAACTATGCTGTAAATCGACAGGTCTGGAATATCTGCTAGGGCGTAGAGCTCTATCCAATCTGCTCCACCATCAACCGCCGAAGCGACAATTTCATTTATCTTTAAACTGCTAGAGGATGGGGTTTCGGTAGACGGAGTTTCAGTCGACAATTCGTCAGTAGAGGCCGTGTTTTCACTCGCTCCGCCACAGCTAAAAAGTAGAGTAGTGCAAAATACTAGGGAAAATGCGGTTAATACTTTATTTTTCATATTAAATCTCAGGTGCAGTAAATGACTGCTGCCACTATATGAAATTAATGTGTGATAAAAGTGCAGTAAATGTGCAATTAGTGTGGAGAATTGTGTTGTTGTTCGATTTGCACTTAAAACTAAAGGATAAGTGAGATTTTATCTGCTAACGGATCGTCTACGGTTAATTGAAAACAGCACATAGTCAGTGACAAAAATTAATGTGCTTGGCTTATTTCCACTGGCATAAGGACGACAGCCATGGCTTTATTTATTGTTGCGTGTTGTTAGCCCATCAAGGCAAGTCACAACGCCAGCGATATTGGATCCACGAAAAACCATAACCTGCACTATAAATACGTGATTGACTTTGCAGTTTGAATTTAACGGGTGCGTCTTGCACTTTTACCCAACACTCGAGTTCTTGCGAAACTTTAGAATTGAAAACAACCTCTGTGATGCCATAGATGTTTACCGTAAATGTAGCACAGGCATAACGTCCACAAATGGGCTCACCGCCAGCCAAAACACCTGATGAACAGAACATTGTAGTGAATACCATGGTTTTAAAAATGCGCTTCAGCATAAGGGCAGCCTTGTTAACGATGGTGAAAATTAAGAGACTACTAAAGCTATCGACAAATATACTCTTTATGTTAGCCATATGTCGTCAGCCGACCAGAGGAAACACATCTTTTATAGTTCCGTTTTTTGAAGTTATCCGTAAAAAATGAAGGTAGCTATGTTGTCGATATTTTTCTGAGTCTTAATGCATTCACACAAGTTGAGCATCTATTACATGGTCAGCTACAACTTGCGTGATTTTCTGCAATAAGAGTTCCTAATTAACCAGTAACTGTTTACTCGCTGTATCCCTTTTCCTCCTATAAAACACCAATGCAATGGCGGCGAAAAACACAGTCAATATTGGGGGTTCTGTTATCGGGATGGAAAAATGAAATGACGTTGAAAATGCGACTTCTCCATCCTCGGTAAAACCGTTGGTAAGGTTGAATAAGCCTAAGTCTGGCGACAATGTAATGGTGACTAAACCAGGAATTGTACTGTGTAATAGTGTTTCCATATCGTTTAAAAACAATGAGTTATTTAGACTAAACATATTGTCACTAAAAAAACCAAACAGTTGGTTATTTTCAGGTGTGTAAAGCAACCTATGTAGGTTTGAGGTGAATAGGGGGTTGTTTGAGCCATCAATTAAAAAGGCGTTAGAATTGTGTGAACTGAATATATAAGCGCCAAATCCCGTTTGTCCTTCTAATGTGAATTCTGGCAGTAAAAACGAAGCACCAACCAGTTCATCTGCTATATTGCCACTTATGTTAATCAACATATCACTATTAAAGCTAAGTAAATTCAAATCAGCGTCAAAACTTATTAAGTTGTTGGAGTTAGACAATGCATCATTCGTTTGTTTGTTCTGCCATGCAGTAACTTCTTTTTTTATTTTATCAGCCCATTTTTTTTGGCCAGCTTTATTTTTACTATGATCTGATTCTTCGTCATAGTCATCCTGATATTTTTGTTCTTTTGCCTTTAATTTTTTATAGGTTGGCGAGTTTTCAGTTATTGTATTGACCAGTTTTTCTGTGGTTTGCTCTAGTTCATTTTCAAGTGATTTTTTCTCATCTTCGAGATCTTTTTTCTTAGTGGGATCGGTTTCATTATTTATTTCAGTTTCCTTGTCTGTTATTTGTTGCTCTAAATTAGACGCTTCATCTAATAAATCTTTAAAGGCCTTTTTTTTTGTAGGGTCTGAATTGATGGCAGTTTCTGCCTCTTTTTTAATTTTTTCCGCGTTGGATGCTAATTCTTTGGCAATAAGTTCAGAAATATCAAAGTGTAATTGTTCGTGTTCGAGCAAACTTTTTTTGTCCGCTGCAGGAAGGTTCTTATCGAACCAAGAAGCTTCTTTATCCATAAATGATTCATAACTTGCACTATCAATATGCACATTCCCTGCAGCATCATAAGAAAATCCATAATTCTCGGATACTCCTGACGCTGTTTCTGCATCATGTTCGTGATTTACAGGAACGTCGCCATTAAAATCACTTTCGCTGAGGACACCGTAACTTTTTTCATGATTAGTGGCATGAGCACCGAAAGTGGCCAAGAAACTAACTAAAAATATGTTGATGATAAATTGATTGAAGTATTTAAATGTGAAGTAATTCATCGTTATATCCTTTAATGGTATAAGGCTATGTTGATGCGTTTACAAATTATTTAGGTGCGGAATGTGTACCGAGAGTAAAACGTCAATTGTAAATGCAACTGAAAACAGCTACTGCAAAGTTTATTTTTTAACCTTACACAATTCGCATTTGATCATTTAATACAGATTAGTATTAATGAGCTAATAGCTCTAAATATGAAAGTTTAAGCAAAATTAAGGTTGATTCTAAAGATAGCATAATTACGATAAAAGTTTGTAACGCGGAACAATACTGAATAATTCAAAAGCAACTGTTTGAGTTTAAAGTATAGAAAATAATTATCAGCGAAGAACCTAACAAGTACTAAATCTCTGTTCTGAACTTAGTTCTTTGCAGACAGCAAGCTGTTCACTGCATTTTTTGGCGTTTTCGCGAGCTTTTGAATCAAAGCGAATGGCACATTGGCTTGGGTCGTTTGCAAGGCGATGTCTTGTAACATAACCATCCACAGTTTTGCAGTCATTTCTGAGTCGAATAAGGCCCGGTGAAAACCGCCTGACGAGGGAATGTTTTTATAGGCAATGAGTGAACCTAATTTATGGTTAGGGGCTTGTTGATACAAACGCCTCGCTACCAGTAAGGAGCAAGCAAAAGTGCCTGAATATGGCCTTGATATACGGCAGAGCTCCGCATCTAAAAAACGTTTATCAAATGAAGCATTATGGGCCACAAGGTTACTGTTTCCCATAAAGCTGGCAAACTGATCCATTACTTCGTCACAAGGCGCGGCCTTGCTTAACATCTGGTTAGTGATGCCGGTGTAATTTTCTATAAAACTACTGACACGTTTGCCTGGATTCATCAGCGCTTGAAAACGCTCTATCACTTCTCCTTTTTCTAGTCGTACTGCGCCAATTTCGATGGCTCTATCGCCCATGTCGGGTGACAGCCCTGTGGTTTCAAAATCCAGTACGATGAGGGAGTCGGCGCAGTGTTGCGTCATTAAAAAATTACCTGTGTGATGTCAGCCGCTTATGTTAGCAAAAAATACTTGGGCTCTGACTAAAAATGCAGAAGTTTTGTTTTGTGTTATCCCTTTCCTGCCTCAAGCCTTTTCTCCATGGTTACATAAAGATCAGAGAGCAAATGCTGAGGCAAGCCAATCGATAAATAGCTAAAGACTAAAAAAAATAAAATCACCGGCATAGAGTCGAGATGAATCATCATCACCATCAAACATTAGATGGATGTTCAATTGGGGATAATTAATACTGCCTTTGCCAAACATAAGACTAAAATCGTCACCATAGTGCTGACGGATATCTTTTACCTTTGCCCCTTCAAAGATAAACTCGGTCGCTTTCCACTTCACTTTAGGCATTTGAATACGGTGTGCTTTAAAGATCTCTTCGCGCATACTTAATTGCGCCATTTTCAAGCTGTTGTATTTGAGCAGTATATGATTATCGAAAATATCAAAATAAGTGTTGTGGTCAACAAAGATGCGTCCTACGGGTTGTGGTAATGACGACATTAATTTGTCTAGATCTGCAGCCTGGCCTACTTTTGCTACGTCTATTAGTTGTTGCAGATTGAGTGGAGCACTAGGTGGTAGTGAGGCATTGAAAATCGGTGTATCGCTATCTTTCAGAGTGAAACCAACCAGGAATTTTTTATTTATTTTGTTAAAAGGGTCGTATTCAGTGTCAAAAATCAAACTCAGTTGCACGCCATGTTCATCGATTGTTAGGTACTTACCATCTTCCTTCATACTTTTATCTTTAAATATGTCGCGCGCATTTTCAATGGCCGTATTGAGTTTGATTTTGTCCTCAATTAGCCACTCAAATTGATCAAACTCATCCAGCGCTGCAATCAAATTAAGGGACTCATAAGACAATAACTGATCAGTAAACTCCACACTGATAAGTTTGTTTTGTTTAAAATGCAACCAATGACGTCGCCCATACAACAACGACTCTATGCCTGTAAAAAGTTTAAATTCGGCAGAGGGATAACCAAATTCCTGTACAACCTGAGCCCGGCTAGCGCCAAGTGTCAGGCCGTAGATTGAACCTGAAAGTGATATATCTTTATTTTTAAGAACGGCTTTTTCTTTAAATTGTATGGGACTAATGTCTTGCCCATCTACAAATGATTGTAAGGTTGCCATCTCGCGAATAACCATTGCCACATCGAACTGTGTTTTAATCTGGTTAAGTTTTAATGTATGCCCTTTGAAACCATTGTGATCAATGCTGCTTTGACGGCGCAAGCTTTTATCTTCCCTTGTACAATATTTGATGGCCTCGGCTGAATATTGTAAAACCGTCTCTCTATTAACTTCTGATAACTCTCGGTCTTTAACCCGTCTTGATTTGGTTAAATCAGTTATGATCAGCGCATCAGCGCCTACTTCAGCCGCGCTGTTTTGCAGTTTTGCCAAAATCTTTTTTAGGTCCTGTTCATATTCTCGGTTCAAATATTCTTGAGTTTCGGCCATGGATACCGAGCCTTTTTCGACCAAAAGTTCTAGCACTTGGTAGTCACAGCCAGGATAGTAGTCAAGAATGGGCGGCAGTTCTTGAGCTTGTGACGAGAAAACCTGCATTAAACAGAGTAGTAACCATGGCGTTTTTATTTTTGAAGGCATGAACATTTTTTCATTCTAAATAGGTAAAAAAAATACCTTACATCAATATTGCTTAGTTTAAAATTCCAATTCATAGCTTTGTGCTCAGCACAGCTCAAAAAATCATTGTCTCCAGTATTTTTACATCAACGCCCGAGGTTTTCTTAGTTAATCCTCAGTCTAACAATGAAGTATTTAATGGGTGTTTTACCTTGCAACAAATGGCAAAATAACTGGCTATCATATCCTCTGTTTTCATCTTAAGTTGAGTTTTATCATTTGAAATTTTCACAACGTGCCCAAGCTGTATCCCCCTTTTTTGCCATGGCTTTTAGTGAAAAAGCCGCCCTGTTGGAAGCACAAGGCAAACACGTTGTTAAATTGAATATAGGTGAGCCTGATTTTGGCGCACCGCCTGACGTATTAACTGCCATGCAAGAACTCGCCGGCAATACGCGTTTACCTTACACCTCGGCATTGGGCTTACCCGAACTACGTGCCGCCATTGCTGGTTTTTATCAAAGCGCCCATCAAATTGAACTTGACCCTCAGCGGGTAGTCGTTACTGCTGGCGCATCGGCAGCCCTATTGTTATTGGCGGCGGCTTTTGTTGATGAAGGCGACAAAGTGATCATGGCCGACCCTTCGTATCCCTGTAATCGGCAATTTATAAAAAGCTTTGGCGGTAAGGTGCAAACGGTGCCAACCCAAGCGGACTCGCGTTTTCAATTGAATATGACATTGCTTAATCAACACTGGCAAGAGGGCACACGGGGTTTGATGTTGGCCACCCCGTCTAATCCCACAGGTACCGCAGTTGCGGCCGATGAGTTAGCCGCTATGTGTGAATTTGCACGTAATAAAGGGGCATGGCGCATAGTGGATGAGATTTACCTGAATTTGCATCATGGCGCAGCGGGTGCAACGCCACAAAGTGCCTTGGCCTTTGATGATGAAGCTTTAGTTATAAATAGTTTTTCCAAATATTTCGGTATGACAGGCTGGCGATTAGGCTGGTGTGTGGTGCCTGAACGCGCCGTGGATGTGATGGAGCGCTTGGCACAAAATTATTATATTTGCCCTTCGACGTTAGCGCAAAAAGCCGCTTTACAGTGTTTTACACCCAGCTCAATCGCTGTGTGTGAATCACGCCGTACCACCTTGATTGCCCGCAAAACATTGGTGCTAGCAGGTTTACAAAAATGTGGTTTGGCCGTGCCCGTGCATCCCGACGGTGCCTTTTATGTGTATATCGACGTTAGCTCCACAGGACTGAGTGCCATGACTTTTTGTGAACGCGTACTGCAAGAAGCCCATGTGGCGCTTACGCCAGGCAATGATTTTGGTGACTACCAAAGTGAGCAATTTGTACGTTTATCTTTTGCCTCAGCCGAAGCTGAACTGGAAGAAGGCTTACAGCGACTTGCCGTATTTATGCACAGGTTAAATAGCTAGCTGCCTGAGCTCTAAAAGCTATGACTTGGCTCGCGAGCGATTAATAGCGAGACGAGTTGTAGCTTGCAAAACGTGCAAGTGCATGGGCTGGACTGCCATTGCTGTGTGCATAAAAAATTGTTATAAAATAAAAAACATCGAATCAAGCGACTGGGCTGAAGCAATAAGCGCCATACCTTGGTAAATTGAAATTATCTCAAAAGTGTCAGGATGACTGCGAATACTAAACAAGTACCTATTATTGCCGTGACAGGCCCTAATAAGGGTGGCACCACCGCGTGGTTATGCACCGCTCTTAGCGTGAAACTGGCTGGGGGGCAGCCCGTGCGGATTATGCCTGCGACCTTTGACTGTACCTTGAATTATGCAGGCATTATTATTGGTGGTGGCTCCAATATTCACCCAGATAACGTCAAGCAAGAACAACAGCCCGTCGTAAAACGTTCACTGTTTTTACGTTTTAAAGAAAACTTGTTTTATCCCATGGAATTTTTTAGCGGCTGGTCAAAGCCAACTTACGATAAAGAGCGGGATGCAATGGAGATGAAATTCATTGATTTTGCCTTGGCCCACCACAAGCCAATTTTAGGTATTTGCAGAGGACATCAGCTGCTAAATGCAAAGTTAGGCGGCACGCTGTATGAATCAACTCTACCCTTGTTAAAAAAGCGCATGAGGATACGCAGCCCTTTTCCACGTAAAACCGTTATTTATACTCAAGCTGATTCATTAATAGCTGACATTGCTGGAGATGATCCAATCAAAGTCAACGCTATCCATTCTCAAGCAGTGGGCAAACCTGCCGACGAGTTAAAAGTGACGGCCAAAGAAAAATCCGGCATCACTCAGGTCATAGAAAAAAAAGGCAGTGATCTAGTGCTGGGCGTGCAATGGCATCCTGAATATTTATTTTACATGGCAGTACACAGAAATATTTTTAAGTGGCTAATCAACAAAGCGGCGCACGTTATATGAAAATTAAAAATATCGCCATCATCGCCAGCGTAATTTTAGTTGTAGCAGGGGTGTATTTTTTAACGCCCCTACAAGAATATTTATCCATAGATAAAATTACCGAAGTGACCAGCGATGTACCTAAAACCTTTATGACTGCCCTGATTTTTCTCGCCATTTTCACTATTGGTGGCGCGTTGGTTGTGCCAATTCCCTTAATCGCTTTTGCGGTTAGTTTGGTTTTTAATATATGGCAAAGCCTGCTGATTGTATTTCCAGGATTTTTATTAGCGAGCTTAAGTGGCTACTGTGTTGGTAGGTTGATGGATACCGGTTTTTTGGGTGAAAAAATTGAAAAAAATATCGATAAAATAAAAGAAAAACTCGACGACAAGGGTGTGTGGACGGTACTGGCATTGCGCCTTGCCCCAACCCCACCTTTTACCATTACCAGTATTATTTGTGGGGCAATGAAACTTAATCTTGTTAAATTTGCTATAGGCTCTGCCATAGGTATTGCGCCTTTAAGTCTTAGCGTTATGCTGTTTGGTCAAGGTGCCTTAGAGATGATAAAAGAACCCTCGGGTATTGCGCTAACGTCGCTAGTTGCTGCGGTAATTTTGTACGCTGTGTATTGGATCATTAAACGTCAGCAGTCCAACGACCAAGAAACAACTGAGTAGACTGCAGCAATCTGAGTGATCTCACTATTTTAATAACTCATGATCAGCCGGTAGCTGTTTCATGATCCACATGACTAAACGATGTTTTAAACTGGCTAAGTCTTCTTTATCTGCGGGTAAGGGAGTCAGTAATTTGTCATGGACTAACAGGCGATACAAACTCTCCACTTTTTGTTTGACAGAATCAGTGGGTGAAAACCCATTGTAGCCTTGTTTTTTTGCGTAGTGCTCAGCCACAGCTATGGCCTTTTTAAGTAGTGCAGCTTCATTTTTAATTTTTTTCATTTATTCACCATTTGATTGGTATACCTAGAGCCAAACTATGTATCAATTGAACTCATTTAGATAGCCCGTCAGCTTTATTTGTCGAGCTCAGCATAAGGTTAACTAAACAATAGGTTATAGATTCAGCACATCCCCGTGTAATTTCCCTCACACTAAAACGTCATGCAATTCCTGTGGTGGTTTAGTGTTAGCCAGTTTACTTACTTAATAGTAAAAACAACCACTTAGCTTGCGCTAAAATGAACGAAGTATTGGAGATTTTGCTGTAAGGCATTGAAAGTATTGCTAATAATTTCATGGTACAGCCATTGCTAATAGAGACTCAAAGGTCAAGGCATAGATAACAATTTGCTTAGCTTGGGGGGCGTTTACGCTTTCATTAAAAATAATAATTATATAAGCAGGGAATACCATGAAAAACTTTTTTTATAACAACAATAATCAGCTGAGAAATGGCTGGTGGATTTTAATTTTTGTGGCCTTTATTGCGGCCACTCGACCCATTTATAAACCGCTCAAACAAGGGCTGACACAACTCGGATTTACTGATGTTATGTTGGAGCCCCTATCATTAACGCTGATATTTTTGGTGACTTGGCTGTGCCTCAAGCTACGCAAAGAATCTCTGTCTGACGTGGGTTTAGGTTTTAATCTGCGTTTTTTTAGCCAGTTATTCACTGGTACTTTGGTGGGCATAATAATGATGCTGGCCACAGTAGCCGCCATTTGGCTTATTGGTGGAGTCAGTTTCGAATTAGATCCCCAAGTCAGTTGGCAATTAATTAGTTACGGCTTTTATCTGTTTTTGCTGGGTTCTTTACTTGAAGAAATCCTACATCGTGGTTTTATTTTTCAACGTCTCATTGATGGTATTGGTGTGTGGGGCGCTCAATTATTGATTGCGTCTTTGTTTGCTATTGGTCATTGGGGCAATCCAGGCATGCTTGGTTCAACTCAGGTATTTGCCTCCCTTGATTTGTTTTTGGGCTCGTTAATATTTGGCTTAGCCTATATTAAAACGCGCAGTTTGGCCCTGCCCATAGGTATGCATTTAGGTTGGAATTGGTCTCAAGGTAACCTACTAGGTTTTGGGGTCAGTGGGCATGATACAAGTGGTTGGTTTAAACCCGTATTTCATGGCATGGAAGAGTGGTTGACCGGTGGTGAATTTGGCCCGGAAGCCAGTGTGTTTTCGGTGTTAGTTAGTATTGTCACTTTTGTCATTTTACTGAGCTGGAAAACTAAAGTGGAAAAAACCAAGAACACAGCGCAAGCAATAGGGGATAATGGCGCCACTGTTTAAAAATTGTAAAACTGCTAGTCGCTGACAGCTCACTGCTTGTCAGCGTCTAGCACTTTGAATATCTTAGGAATTAGCCATAAACTCAGGGTAATTCTTAAAAATTTCTAGCGTGGTTTGAGCGCTATTACTCGCTACATCTATAAGGCGCCCCATGTCATTTTCAGCATTAAAATTAGCCGAGCCCATTCTAAAAGCCCTAAGTGAATTAAAGTATTCTCAGCCTACCGCCATTCAAGAACAGGCTATTCCAGCCATTTTAGCGGGCAAGGATTTGATTGCTGCGGCGCAAACCGGTACCGGTAAAACTGCCAGTTTTGTTTTACCTATTCTGCACATGTTCAATACTGAGCGTAAGTTGCGGGGTAAACGAATTCGAGCACTAATCTTGGTTCCGACCAGAGAATTAGCCGTGCAAGTTGAAAAAAGCATTGCTGCTTACAGTCAATATTTAAGCCTCAGCTCTATGGCCATGTATGGCGGTGCGGATGCAGAAGAACAAAAACAGCGTTTAATTGGTGGCATTGATATTCTTATCGCCACACCGGGACGTTTGTTAGACATGGCCCATCAACGTGCCTTACATTTTGATGAGCTTGAAGTATTGGTCTTAGATGAAGCCGACAGAATGTTGGATATGGGGTTTATTGGCGACATTAATAAAATTATTGAGCGTTTGCCTGAACAACGACAAACCTTGTTATTTTCGGCGACTATTTCCGATGAAGTACGTACTTTAGCAAAACGTTCCATCAACAACCCGGTTGAAATATCCATCAAGCCTGATGCAGGCTCAGCACCCAAGATTGACCAGTGGTTAGTCACTGTGGATAAAGACACTAAATCAGCCTTATTAAGTCATTTAATTAAAGAGCTGGCCTGGGATCAAGCGCTTATTTTTATCGAAACCAAACAGGGCGCTGCTAAGTTAGTTAGCCAGTTAGAAAAACGAGGCATTGCCGCAGAGTGTATCCATGGTGATCGAACTCAGAGCAATCGTGAAAAAATATTGAGCGATTTTAAGTCGGGAAGTATTCGGTTTTTAGTGGCTACTGGGGTTGCCGCTCGTGGCCTTGATATTCAAAATTTATCGCGCGTAGTGAATTATGATTTACCTGATCAAGTTGAAGATTATATTCATCGTATCGGTCGTACAGGTCGCGCTGGTGCTAGTGGAGAAGCTGTTTCATTTGTCGCCAAAGATAACTTTAGAAATCTGTGTGCCATCGAAAGCCATCTTGGTCATGTCATCACGAGAAAAGAATTTGATGGTTTTGCGGTAAGAAAGGCCGTACCGGTTTCCATCTTAAATTACGTGCCTAAAAATAAACGCTAAGGCCTTGGTGACTAGTAATATTTAGGCAGAAACTTATGAGTAACGATGTTTGTACGCTGTTTAGTGAATAAACTGACTATCTTGGCTCGGATGTAAATAACATAAAAAACGCCCGTATTTACGGGCGTTGTTGTGTTGTATGTAAACCTAACTCTCAACCCGTTATTTATGGCTGGTCATTGACTAATAACTCTTCTGCACGAAGTTGATAAAACTCAGGGCGTAAACCTATTAGTTGTGGAATGGTGGCCGAAACGGCAACAGATGAAAGCGTACCAAACACCACACCAGCAAACAGCCCAATCGCAAAACCTTGTAAGGGCTGACCGCCAAATATCCAAATGGCGCCTATGGTGGCTAAGGTTGTGCCGGACGTTATCAACGAGCGTGTCATGGTTGATTTAACCGCCGTATCCACTAAGTCACTCATGCTCATATTGTTTTTTGCGCGCATCACTTCACGTAATCTGTCGCCAATGATAATGGAGTCATTTAAAGAATAACCGATGACAGCCAACACGCTGGCCAGCACGGTTAAGTCAAAGGGCAGGCCAAGCCAGGCAAACAAACCAAGTACCACTAATACGTCATGCACTAAAGCGGCTAAAGAGCCACAAGCTAAGCGCCATTCAAAGCGCCAGGTCAAATACAACATCATGGCGATGGCCGCCACCACTAAGGCTAAACTTCCACTATCGATGAGTTCTGCACCCACTTGTGAGCCAATGTATACCGAGTCTTGCGGGCTAATATCATAGCCACTTTGGCTGGCAAAGTTATTCAACCAAGCTTTGTCGATCACATGGGCGGTGCCGTCCGCTTGGCGAATAGTCCATTGTGTATTGGCATTACTACTGCTGAGTTCAAAGTCGCTCGACAAATACGTGGCAAGCTGACTTTGCATCTGGTTTTTGTCTATGCTTTGTGAGGTGGTGAACTCTGTCATGTAACCACCGGTAAAATCTAAACCTAAGTTTAAGCCTTTAAAACCAAGTCCTATGGCAGAAATTATCATTAAGCTAATAGCTAAATAAAAACCGGCTAAACGATATTTACTGAAGGTGGCTAAAGGTGTTTTGTTGCTGGTCACTTGGCTAGACTCTAACGCACTGTTGTTGATGATCTTAGGGTTCATTAGTTTAATTCCTTATGTTTAACCACAATTTGCGGTTTAACTAAATAGGTCAAAATATGGGCGACAAAGACGCCGGTAAACATGCTGGTTAAAATGCCTAAACTTAAGGTCATGGCAAAACCTTTAACCGGACCATAACCAATGCTGAGTAAAATAAGCGCGGTGATCATGGTAGTGATATTGGCATCCAAAATAGTGGCAAAGGCTTCTTTGTAGCCCGTTTCAATGGCCATAAAGTTACTGCGTCCGCGTAGGCGTTCTTCTTTAATGCGCTCAAAAATCAGTACGTTGGTATCCACCGCCATGCCCACGGTTAATACCAATCCCGCAATGCCAGGCAACGTCAGCACCACATTGGGTAACAAGGCCATTAAACCGAGCAAACACACTAGGTTTAACACTAAGCTGATATTGGCAATCAGCCCTAGTTTGCGATACCACAGCCCCATAAAAATCAGCGTAACGCCCAATCCAATGGCCAATGCCATGATGCCGTTACTCACGTTTTCTTGGCCCAGCGAAGCTTGAATGGTGCGTTGTTGTACTATGGTTATCGGTGCGTCTAAGGAGCCAGCACGTAACAATAGGGCAAGGTCAGCAGCGGCTTGCGGGCTCGACATATTAGTAATACTAAAACGATTACCTAGTTGAGCTTGGATGGTGGCTACACTGATAACCTTACTGCTTTTAACCATCTCGTCGGCACTGTTTTTGTGATACTCAGAAAAGATCGTGACCATAGGGTTGCCGATATTCACTCTGGAAAACTCGGACATTTTTTTACCACCTAAACCATCAAGGCTTAAGTTAACTAAGGCCATGCCCATTTCGTCACGCCCGGCAGTGGCGTTTTCGATATTGGAACCGGTAAAGATGGGTTTAGGCGCAACACTTAAACGCTGACCATTCTCATCGCTAAAGTTTTTGGCACTCACTGTATCCTTAGAAGCCAACTCATAAAAATCTAAGGAAGCGGTCGCACCAATAATACGTTTGGCTTGCTCGGGATCTTTTACCCCTGGCAGTTCGATGCGGATGCGGTTTTTCCCTTGGCGCTGAGTTACCGCTTCGGTAATGCCGAGCTCTTCGATACGGCCACGTAAGGTGGTCAGGGCCTGAGTCATGATCTCTTGATGAAAAGTGGTTTTGCTCTGCTCTGTAAAAGTCAGGCTAGCACTGCCATCAACTGTTTGTGTGTAACTTAAGCCCGCTATATTTTGCTGTAATTCAGTGATCACCGTCTTGAGCTGAGCGGATTGAGCATTGCCAAAACGTAGCTCAATTTTGCTGACAGAGTCGGTGTTAGTATCATGGGCAGGGATTTTAACACTGATGCCACGCAAGCCTTGATCATGCATAAGTTGTAAGACTTGATCTTTGACATTGCTTAGACGTTCTTGGTCGGCTTTGTGGGTATCCACTTCCAGCACAAACAACACCCCACCACTTAAATCTAAGCCCAGCTTAATGGGCTCCATGCCTAAACCTTGCAGCCACATAGGTGCGGCAGATTGATTGCTTAAGCGCACTTGATAATCATCGCCCAAGGCAGTTTTTAGCTGTTGTTGGGCGCGCATGAGTATTTCATCGTCGCCAGTAATAACAATTTTGCTATCTGCCTGACCATTGATAATTTGCTCAACTTGAATATCAGCTTGCTGCATCACAGTACGCAGCTGTTGTGGGTTGGGCACAGATTGCTTGGAATTAACGGCAGTGATTAACAAAGCATTGTTGTTGCCGTATAAGGTTGGTATGGCATTTAAGCCAAGAATGAGCACAGTGATAATGATCACTAAAATTTGCCAAGTATACTTGGGCTTGGAGTTTGTATTACGCATATTCGTTCTCTTTTGTACCCAATGACCTCTAGGGGACGTCAAAACGTCATTGGTCAATTGGGGCAGCGCAGGCGCAGTAAAACGCGCGCGCTAGATAAAATTCAGTACCTAAGTACCAATAAAAAAAGATGTGCGCTGAAATGAGCGCGAGAACGAATTAACTAAGGTAGGTAATGGTGCCGGTGTAAAGGGTATTGCCGTCTTTCCAGCCGGCAAGGCGGCCATGACTATTCGCTGCGTCGGGACGCAAGTACCATGGCACTGTGTTATTGATGCTTAAAGGCGCTAAGAAGTGTTTTAAATCTAAAATTTCAGGTAGAAATTCATGGCTTAAAACAAAAATGGGTTCGTTTTGTAACACAGTGCCAAAGGCACTGGCGGCTTGGCGCTCAAAGGGCGGCAAACTGAGATTGGGGTTAAAACGACTCTCATAAGCAGGTGTTTTAGTTGGAAAACGTTTGAGATTTGAGTCTTGCTCACTCAGTTGCTTATTTTGCTCAGATAATGCCTGTTCTGCCAGCAACATAGTGGCTAGGTGAACTTCGGCTAAATCAACTGTTGTACGCACTGAGGCCGGGTAACTAGCAGGTAACAGCTTGGCAAAAGATGTTGTGAGTTCAGTGAGCTGAGCAAGATTAGTGGTGGCGCGCGCAGGTGAAGATACTGCTGCTAACAGAGCAATACTTAAGCTGAAAATAAAAGCGCGAAAAAACCACATAACTAACGATAAAATCCTGCATCAAAGTGCAGCTATGATAGGGGCTAAAGCGGCAAACACAAGGGAAATTGTGTGACAAAAAATATATATTTGGTTTTAGTGGGCAAATAGGGGCAAGGTCACCTCAGTTAAATAGTTCTAACTCAAGCTGATGGTTTTAACATTAGATTGAGACCATGTTAGGCAGTCGCGTTTGGGCGATAAGCAGGTGCTAGTAAATAGCTGCTAGTAAAAAGACAAAAGCGTTTTAACCACACAGAACACAGAGAAAAGCAGTCTGGCAATATAAATAGGCAAAAGTGCAGGGCTATTTAGCTTAGTGTTGGTCTTAATCCCTAAGTTACTCATTTAATTATGGAAAATATTTTGTTCATGGCTTTTAATAAGAAGCGAAAAAAGTCTAGTTAAAGTCAGGCTCCTTTTGCTTTTTGGAAATGCATCATTCTGAGTCGAGTTACAATATAAAATCCGTAATAAAATCAGAAGGTAAGCACTGAAAGTAACGGAAAAAAATCAAACAGAGCAATTGCAAATGCGCTTTTTTTGTTAATAAGCGTTAGGTGTAAATGAAACAATAGAGTGTGTTTAATGCCAGCTGAAATAGTGACTGATTTGATATCTATCATTTTTCGTTTTCTGATAAATGTCTTTGTAGAGGTGGTTTTAGGCTTTTTGATACAAGGCCCTGGCTATTTACTTTG
>Ga0208643_1000921_pt1 | contig 17882 bp, 18 predicted proteins | sample VirMetDEL_Nov_12_FD_184516 | JGI IMG/M metagenome (GOLD analysis project Ga0208643, IMG submission 184516) | Aqueous microbial communities from the Delaware River and Bay under freshwater to marine salinity gradient to study organic matter... | ecosystem: Environmental > Aquatic > Marine >... | reverse complement strand
AAGGGACAGCTGAACATAGCAAATCTAATACTGAACTTGCCACATACGGTAGATTCAACTTTAGATGTCCTTAAAGAGGAAGCGCAGGATGACTAGGCGTATCTATGAATTTCTCTGCCCAGACCAACACGTCACTGAGCGCTTTATTGACGAAGAGGTAAGGGAAACAGAGTGTTCTACCTGCGGCAAAACAGCGACTAAGATGGTTTCCGCTGTTCAATGCACACTAGACCCTATATCAGGACATTTTCCGGGGTCTACTATGAAGTGGGCAAAGAATAGAGAAGATCAAATTAGACGCGAAAAACGTGAGGACAACTCGTAAGAGCCTCACAAGTCCATCAATCTCCATAATGATTTAATCACGGAGTTTTAATAATGGCTACACTGATAGATGAAGAAACAGGACGACAAGAAGACGACAACGTAGAACAGTTAGACGCACTAGCCTCGGAAGAGCAACCTAGTGAAGAAGACAACGTACCGGACAAGTATCGCAACAAGAGTGCTGCTGAGCTTGTACAAATGCACCAAGAGGCTGAGCGTATGCTTGGTCGTCAGAGTGGTGAGGTAGGTGAGCTACGCAAGGTTGTTGATGAGTTTGTAATGTCACAATCCTCAAGTAAAGAAGAACCTGTAGACGAAGAGATTGATTACTTTTCTGATCCTGAAAAGGCAATACAGAAAGCAATAGACAATCACCCTGCTGTCCGAGAAGCTCAAAGAACTTCTACGGATATGAAGAAGTCAAGCGCACAAGCTATGTTAAAGGATAAACACCCTGACATGGCTGAAGTACTGCAAGACTCTGCTTTTGTTAATTGGGTTGGTGAAAGTTCGTTTAGGACTAAACTGTTGCAACAAGCTGATCGAAACTTTGATTATGAAGCAGCTGACGAGATATTCAGTCTGTGGAAAGATCGTAAAGCATTGATTGGTCAAACTGTAAATGCTGAGAAGTCTAGTAGAAATGCTACCGTTAAGAGTGCATCTACCGGAGGAGCTTCAGGAACGCAGACAAATAGTAAGAAAATCTTTAGGCGTGCAGACATTATTAAACTAATGAAAAACGACCCTGATAGATATTCAGCCATGTCAGATGAAATAATGGTGGCTTATCAAGAGGGGCGCGTTAAATGATTAAATAACTAAGGAAGAAATAAGATGACTAATTCAGTATATCCACTACAAGGCGGTGTTGTAAATAACACCAAAGCAGCAACATTTATTCCAGAGATTTGGAGTGATGAGGTACGTGCAGCGTATGAGAAGAGCCTCGTACTTGCTAACCTAGTAAAGAAGATGGGCATGACAGGCAAGAAAGGCGATACTATCAATATCCCTGCTCCTGTTCGTGGCGAAGCTGTAGCTAAGACTTCAGGCACTGCCGTTAGTATCCAAGGCAACACTGAAGGCAACGTACCTGTACTCATTGACAAGCACTTCGAGTATTCACGTCTCATTGAAGACATTACTGAAGTACAGGCTTTGTCTAGCCTACGTCAGTTCTACACTGGTGACGCAGGTTATGCACTTGCTCGTCAAGTAGACACTGATCTACACGCACTTGCAAAAGACTTAGGTAACGCACAAAACTCTTACGTTAACACAGCTTCGTTCTATTGTGATGCGTCTACAGGTCTTACTGCTTATGCTACAGACACAGTTACAACAGCAGATGTCTTTACTGATGTTTGTTTCCGTGACTTGATTCAAAAGATGGACGATGCAGACGTTCCTTTTGATAACCGTTGCTTTGTAATACCTCCTTCATTGCGTAATGCAATTATGGGTGTTGATCGTTACGTGTCTTCTGACTTTGTTAGTGGCGCACCTGTAGAAAATGGCAAGATTGGTAACTTGTACGGCATTGACGTATTTGTATCTACCAACTGCGCTGTTTCAGAAACAGCTTCTGCTAACTCAGCGGGTGGCGAACTCAAAGCTGCATTGCTCCTCCACAAAGACACGTTCGTGTTAGCGGAGCAGATGGGTGTTCGTTCGCAGACGCAGTACAAGCAAGAGTGGCTTGCCAACTTGTATACTGCCGATCAGCTGTACGGTGTTAAAGCACTCCGTCCTGATTCTGCATTTATCATGAACGTAAATGCCTAGATAGGAGTTGGGGAGGCAGTTCTTCGGAGCTGTCTCTCCTTTTCTTTATGAGTAAAAAAGACCCCAGAATAACCAAGTTAGGCGTTAGTGGGTATAACAAGCCAAAACGTACTCCTAACCATCCTACAAAGAGTCATGTTGTTTTAGCAAAATGCGCAGACGACTCAGTAAAGACAATTAGATTTGGACAACAAGGTGTTAAAGGCGCAGGTAAAAATCCTGACACAGCATCCGAAAAAGCAAGACGCAAATCATTTAAAGCAAGACACGCTAAGAACATCGCTAAAGGCAAGTGTTCCGCAGCCTACTGGGCTGACAAAGTTAAATGGTAGGTGATAATTATGTGGACTAAACCTTCTTATAAACAAATACGGCTAGCCTTTGAAATTACAATGTATTTCAAGACTCGATAGGACTAAATTATGACAGTCATAGTAACCAAGAATAGCTCTACCGCTGCAGCCGTACCAAATACGAGTGACTTGGTTAAAGGCGAGCTTGCGGTCAACGTAACTGACAAGCGTATATTCACAGAGAATGCGTCTGCCGCTATTGTAGAGCTAGGCACTAATCCCTCTACCATTACAACCACTACTGCGACTGTATCAGGCACTCTAACAGCCAACGGTACTTTTGCATCTAGCAACGCAGTTGTTACAGGCGGCACAATTAACTCTACGCCCATCGGTGCTACAACCGCATCTACGGTACGAGGTAGCACAGTAACGGCTACTTCAGGCTTTGTAGGAGGTCTGACAGGCAACGTAGTAGGTAACGTCACAGGTAACGTCACAGGTAACATTACAGGCGTTGTTACAGGCAATGTAACTGGCAACGTGACAGGTGATGTCACTGGTAACGTCACTGCCTCATCAGGTACTTCTACGTTTACTAACGTCACTATTAACGGTGGCTTAGACATGAATGCCGGAACATCGGCAACCATCACCAACCTCGCGTCTCCTACTAATACTAATGACGCAGCTACTAAAGGCTATGTAGATACAGCAGATGCTACTAAGTTAAATCTGTCTGGCGGTACTATGTCAGGTGCTATCGCTATGGGTGCGGCTAAGATTACAGGTTTGGCTGATCCTACCGCAGCGCAAGACGCAGCAACTAAGATATATGTAGACAACTCTGTACAAGGATTGGACGCGAAGGCATCGTGTCGTGCAGGTACTACAGCCAACATTACGCTAAGTGGCGCACAGACTATAGACGGTGTGTCTGTTATAGCGGGTGATCGTGTATTAGTTAAAGATCAAACTAGCGCAGAAGAGAATGGTATTTACGTTGCAGCAGCTAGTGGATGGGCGCGTTCCGCAGACGCAAATACTTGGGACGAGTTAGTCAATGCTTATAGCTTTGTAGAAGACGGTACAGCTAATGCAAACAATGGCTTCGTAGCTTCTATAGTGGCAGGTGGTACGTTAGGTAGCACAGCAGTTACTTGGGTTCAGTTCTCAGGAGCGGGTCAGGTTATTGCGGGTGCAGGTATGACCAAATCAGGCAACACGCTTGATGTAGGTACTGCCGCTGCTTCGCGAATAGTAGTAAATGCAGATAACATAGACTTAGCAACAAGTGGTGTTACAGCAGCTACATACAGGTCAGTAACTACAGATGCTTATGGTCGTATTACAGGCGGTACTAACCCTACTACTGTTAGTGGTTACGGATTAACAGATGTCTTCACTAAGACAGAAATCAACACATCCCTCGCGACAAAGCTAAACCTGACAGGCGGTACAATGTCTGGCGCTCTAGCGATGGGTACTAACAAGATCACAGGAGCAGGTGACCCTACTGCTGCTCAAGACGTAGCCACAAAAGCCTACACAGACTCGATACTAGGCAGTGCTACCTCGGCAGCTACATCAGCCGCAGCAGCAGCGACGTCAGCGTCTGCCGCTTCTAGCTCTGCTAGTGGCGCAGCTACTTCTGCTACAAATGCAGGTAACTCAGCTACAGCAGCAGCTAGTTCTGCCGCAGCAGCAGCAACTACTTATGACAACTTTGACGATCGTTACTTAGGTGATAAATCATCTGACCCTACTGTAGATAATGACGGCAACGCTTTACTAACAGGCGCTTTATACTTTAATACTTCGTCTAACGCGATGAAGGTCTATACAGGGTCTGCGTGGGCAGCAGTAGCTCCTACAGCAACCTCTGTAACTGTTTCTCAGATCAGCGACTACAATGGAACAGCCGCAGAGCTAAACTACACTGATGGTGTAACAAGCCCTATACAAACTCAGCTAGACGCAAAGGCTGTGTATCCAAGTCAATCAGGCAATGCAGGTAAATTCTTATCAACTGATGGCACTGACCCATTATGGGGAGACGTATCTGCAAGCCCGACACTCGAAGCAGTCGCATCTGGAACACTAGCCAACGGTGATACGGTTATTATCAATGCTGACGGTACTGTTACAGCCGCAGGCTTGGTGTCAACTCCTGTTCCAATTATTGGTTCACAAGTAGAGTTTGAAGCAGGAAATACAAGATATATTTCTTCTTGTTATGACACAGCCTCTAACAAAGTAGTAATTGCCTATCAAGATTCCAGTGACTCCAATAGAATTAAGGCTGTTGTCGGCACTGTTGCAAGTGGAGCGATTACGTTTGGTACTCCGGTGAATATAGAGTACGGTTTATGGACATCAATCGCGTATGACGCAAATGCTAATAAAGTAGTCGTTAATTATCACAAAAATGCAGTTAACGATGGAGTCGCTCGAGTTGGCACTGTCTCAGGCACGTCAATTTCTTTCGGTTCTGACAACGTATTTTCGAGTGTTGAAATAGGCCGTAACGCTATTTGTTTCGATTCATCTGCGAATAAATTAATAATTGCTTATGAAGTTCCGGGTGACAATACCATTAAAGTGCGCGTAGGCACAATTTCGGGTACTAATATAACATTCGGCGCTGTAGCTAGCACTGCTGCACCACAAGGCGCATCGATAGGTCTGGTTTATGATGCAAACGCGAATAAGAGCTTGTTGTGTTATAGAGGAACATCTAATTATGGATACGCTGCTGTAATTTCTGTATCAGGAACGACTGCTTCTATAGGAACGCCTACTGCATTTGTCTCGGAAACGGTAGCTGACCCTTATGCTGTTTATGATTCATCAAATAATAAAACTTTAATTGTCTGGAGAAAAACTAGTACCAGTTACCTTGCGGGAATAGTCGCGACCATTTCAGGAACTAGCGTGACATTCGGTACTGAAGCAATTCTTGTTGCCGGGGGTAGTTTTAACTTGTCCGCTTCTTTTGATACTGTTGTTAATAAAGCAATAGTGTCTTTCTGGGATGCTAGTGCAACCGGCACGGCGGGGTCTATTCAAGCCACAATTTCTGGCACTAGCGTTACCGCTACTTCAACAGTGACTTACTTGTCTTCATCAATTCAATATAACGCATTGGTGTATGACCCAGATTCAGCAAGAACGATATTTGCTTTTGGTGATGGTGGTAATTCTTATAAAGGAACATCGCTTCTTTATTCTTCCACAACTAGCGCAACAAACCTGACCTCAGAAAATTACATTGGCATATCTGACGCTGCTTACTCCAACGGCGCTACTGCAACAATACAGCTAGTCGGCACAGTCGATGATGCTCAATCAGGTTTAACCGCAGGTCAGTCGTACTTTGTTCAAGACAACGGTTCTATCGCACTAACACCTGCAACGACACCAGTGTTTGCGGGTACGGCTGTTTCTGCCACTAAGTTATTAATTGGCGAGAGAAATGAACTTCCGTATCAAACAGGCAACTCTGGCAAGTTCTTAACTACAAATGGAACTGTGGCATCTTGGGGAGATACTTCAGCGGGTTGGACGCTAATAACCACAGTATCAGGGACAAATGCTTTAACATTTTTATTAAGTAATGTTTTAAGTGATTCTTATTATGACTACATAGTAGAAGGAAATTTAGACACAAACTCTACATACCCTAACCCAATAGGTTTTGAGTTTATAAAAAGCGGTGGCTCATATCAAACAAGCGATTATAGGCAAGTTCACTACGGAAGCGAGTGGACAGGAAGTAGCCTATCAACCAGTTATTCTCAGTCTCAGTATTACAGTCTTTCGGGACAATATTTAACAAATGGCCCAATGTATTTAAGAATACAAATCGCAAGGCCACAGACCTCTTCGGGCGGCAATGCTTATATATATGTTCAATCACAAGTTAATGCTTTATACAGCAGTGAGCCAAGGCCTATATTATCTAACGGAGGCGTAAGTTCTTCACAAGATTATATTGGTTTACGAATAAAAGATTTTAGAAGCGGCCCTGCTACATTAACAGGCTCAATTCGTGTCTGGGGAAGGAAAACATCATGAGTATAATTAAACCTTTATACAATGCTACAGCAAACGGCAATGTAGAGTTTACAGAAGCAGAATACGAAGAATATGAAGCGAGTTTGCCGCAAGTAGAAGTTTCGTATCAAGAACATTTAGAAAGAACAGTTCGAGCAGAGCGTAACTCTAAACTAGCAGAGACTGATTGGACGCAAGTAGCAGATGCTCCAGTAAGCAAAGAGGACTGGGCTACTTATCGTGCATTGCTTAGGTCTATACCAGAGCAAGAAGGATTTCCTAACGAAGTCACTTGGCCTGTAGAACCTTAGCAGTTTAAAAAGGTAGTTAAAAAATGGAAGACCGCTTAAGCAGAGTAGAAAAGAAGATTGACACATTACAAGAAGCTATCGTGTCCTTAGCGCGTGTTGAAGAAAGACTTGTCACTGTGTTTAATAGGCAGTCACATATTGAGACTAAAGTAGACGCTATAGAGAATAAGATGGACTGTTTAGCTGAAAACATAGCCAGTGCAAGGACAATGGAGCGTCTGCTTTGGATAATACTTGTTGCAAGCATAGGCGCTGTTTTTACATACATAGGAAACTAGGATGACATATTTAGAACTAGTAAACAGTGTTCTACGCAGGCTTCGTGAAAACCAAGTAGACACTGTAGCTGAAACAAGCTATTCAGCTTTGATTGGCGACTTTGTTAATGACGCTAAACAGCTTGTAGAAGACTCACACAGTTGGTCTGCTTTACGTGTTTCTATTGACTTTGACACAGTTGACGGTACGTCTGTGTATCCTTTAACAAACGCAGGACAAGAAGTAGAAGTACGAGAGGCATTGAACACAACAAGCAAGACTAGGTTTACTACTAGCAACAGAACAGAGATGAACAGGTATTATAAACTAATGACACCTACTTCTGGTTCTCCTTCTAAGTTTGCTTTTACTGGTACAGACGCTAATGGCGACATTACTGTACAAGTGTATCCACAGCCAGACAACATCTACAGTTTGTTTTTTGATGCGTTTGCTAGACAGGCTGATTTAACAGCAGACGCTGATGTACTAAAAGTGCCATACAACCCTGTGTTGCAGCTTGGTTTAGCTATGGCGTTACGTGAGCGTGGTGAAACAGGTGGGCAGTCAGCAGCAGAACAGTTTGCTATAGCTGACGTATCTCTGTCAGACGCTGTAGCCTTTGATGCTAACAAGTACCAAGAAGACACTACTTACGTAGCAGTCTAAGGAATCTTAAATGGCTCAACAACTACAAAGCATTACAATTACAGCGCCCGGATTTGCAGGTATTAACACGCAAGATGCGCCGTTAGCGCAAGAGCCTAGCTTTGCTGCTGTAGCAGATAACTGTGTAATTGACAAAGAAGGTAGAGTTGCCTCTCGTAAGGGCTATGCCGTGCTTACTACTAACGGCCCTGCTGTTCTTGGTAGCTCTGACGGCATTGAGTCTATGGGTGAGTTTGTTGCTGAAGACGGAGATGTAACATTCTTATCAGCAGGTAACAACAAGATATTTAAAGGCACTACAACATTAGTAGACGCAACACCTTCGTCTTACACTATTGCTGCTAACAACTGGAAGTTTGTATCGTTCAATGACCATATGTTTATGTTTCAACGTGGTCAAGAACCGCTGCTGTACTCAGATCATGCAGGTACAGTTGAAACAATGTCTGCTCATGCACACTCTACAGGCACACCGCCACAGGGTAATGAGTGTTTAGCAGCGTTCGGTAGGTTATGGGTAGCAGATTTTACTAATGACAAGTCTACAATCTACTGGTCTGACTTGCTTAACGGTACACATTGGTCAGGAGGCTCTACAGGTTCGATAGACATTACTAAGGTGTGGCCTACAGGGTACGACACTATCGTTGCTCTAGCAGCTCACAACGGCTTCCTAGTGATCTTTGGACGCAGCTCTATTGTTATCTACTCAGGTGCAGACGATCCGGCTACTATGACGCTGAGCGATACAATTTCTAACGTAGGTTGCGTGTCACGAGACGCTGTTGTGTCTACTGGTAAAGACTTAATCTTCTTAGATGACTCAGGTGTTCGTAGTCTTGCTAGAACAATACAAGAGAAGTCAGCGCCTATTGGTGACATCTCTAAGAACGTAAACAACGATATTAAGTCACTGTTTATAGCAGAGACAGGCAACATCAGTATGCACTACTCTCCTCGTGAGGCGTTTGTGCTGCTTAATTTCCAAGAACTAGGTGTTGTCTACTGCTTTGATACACGGTTTCCGCTACAAGACGGCAGCTACAGAGCAACTACATGGTCGCACATTAACCCGCTGTGCTTTACAACTATATCAACAGAGGCGTTGTACATAGGTTCTAAGACAGGTGTAGCTAGTTACTCAGGCTTTACAGACAACACTACTGGTTACTTGCTCAGCTACTTTAGCCATCCGTTGAGCTTTGGTGACACATCTAAGCTCAAGTTCTTAAAGAAGATAAACTTAATTACGTTTGACGGTGCTGAAGCTACTGTAGTGCTTAACTGGGCTTACGACTATTCTGGTGCGTACACTAAGCAGGCTTATATCTTGCCTAAGTCTAACGTAGGTCAGTACAACATCTCAGAATTTAACACAGAGGCTGAGTATTCGTCGTCTATTGCTCTTATCAATCGTCAAAAGATTAACACTAGCGGTCAAGGAACTGTGGTAGCTGTAGGCGTAGAAACAACAGTAGAAGGTAAGACTATTGCTCTACAAGAGATAAACATACACGCATTACTAGGAAGGATTGTCTAATGAGTAATTACACTAAGATAACTAACTTTGCAGCTAAAGACGCAATGGTCAGCGGCAACCCTGCTAAAGTAATTAAAGGTACTGAAGTTGGTGCTGAGTTTGACGCTATTGCTGTTGCAGTAAACAGTAAAGCTAATCTAGCATCTCCTACGTTCACAGGCACAGTAACAGTAGCTAACTTAACAGCCACTGGTACACTTACTTTGTCTACTATTGACGGTGGAACATACTAATGACTCTTGACGAGGCTAAGCAGACATTGATGCTTGAGCTAGTCAGAGCAACACAAGGCAACTACTCAATAGAAGAGTTGTTAGAGCTTTACTATTTTATTATAGAGCCTGAAGAAGACGTTAAACCAAACCTAACAGTGCTAAAAAACAGGACATAAGTATATGAAGTATGCTAAAATCATAGGTAAGTTTGTTAAAGCTAAGTTTATGGGCGCGACTGACGAGCAGGCTACTGTTACTATTTTATTAGCTGCTTTTATCCTTATTGTGTTAGCGGTGGCTTAAATGTTAGCAATGCTAGGGTCACTCATTGGGCCAGTGTCGGACTTATTAGACAAGGCAATACCCGATAAAGACTTAAAAGAAAAACTAGCTCATGACATTGCGACTATGGCAGAGCGTCATACGAACGAGCAAGTCAAAGCACAGCTAGAGATTAACAAGGTCGAAGCTAAGCATAACAGTATGTTTGTAGCCGGATGGCGACCTGCTTGTGGATGGGTTTGTGTGTTAGGTATGGCAGGTAACTTTCTAATCATACCTTTTGTAAACATGACTTTGAATCTGTTAGAGACAGGCGTTGAAGTGCCTATGATTGACCTTGCTACAATGCTACCTGTGTTGATGGGTATGCTTGGTCTTGGCGGCTTACGCTCCTTTGAGAAGGTTAACAAAGTAGAGCGCAACACTTAGGAATTATTATGTCTGATCTAATACAGTTACCTGACGGTCTTTTTAGAGTTGCGGGTAGTCCTGTTTCTAAAGTAGCAACTGAAGCAGCAAAAACAGGAGCATCTCAACTTGGTTTATCTACTTTATTCCAAGGTCTTGGGCCTGCTTACGCTATTTACTCTGCTCTTGACGGTTTAGGCTTTTTTGATAAGAGCATGGAAGCAACACCAATGACTGCAGAAGAAGCAGCTTTGTATGCAGGGCAAGAACGCCTTAACACAGTTTTAGGCAGCACAGGAGAAGGCGCGGGTGAGTTAATACTGGATGCTATACAGCAAGCTAAAGCTGCAGGTGTAACACCAGAGCAGATAGCAGAGACGCTAAACACACGAGGCGACTTAGCATCAGAACTAATAGGTTTAACTGTAGGCAGTAACCAACCGTTTGTCAATGTACCAAGCGCTGCTGACAGAGCAGCTGCAGAAGCCTCTGTAGACCCTGTAGGAGGCTCTACAAGCTCGTTAGAGAGCGATCCAGACCTAACAGGTGATATAGACACTATTGTTGATTCAGTTGCGTCAGGAGGCTCTACAGAGACTGTAAGTGATGTTAACGAAGAATGGACATATAACGCAGCTACAGACAGCTTTATAAGCTCTACTAGAGGCGACAGTGTGCCTAACGCAGGTAACGCTGTTCTTAAAGACGGTGGAGTGTACACAGTTACTCCTATTATAGGAACTGACGGCGTTGCCGCAGAACACGTAGTAGATGCAGAGACTAACAAGTCTGTTGGAATACTTAACGTAGACATAAACACAGGAATGCCCACAATAACTAATGAAACAACTACTGCTGTTACTGCTGAGGTTCCTGTCACTAGCGCTGATACTACTGGGACTGCCGATACTGCTGTTGTGGATACTAGTGGAGGAGTTGCTAGCTCAACTGACACAACACCTACAATAACACCTACGCCGCCTACAATAACACCTACGCCGCCTACAATAACAGCTACGCCATCAATAACAACACCAACTAACGGCACTGACGGAGTTGATGGCATTGACGGAGTTGACGGAACTGATGGTATAGACGGAACTGATGGTGGTGACGGAACTGATGGTAAAGACGGTAGAGACGGTAGAGATGGTTTGACAGGTATGCTAACACTAAACACTATAGCTACACCGTTAGCTGATGAGATATTCACAAGTGAGTTTAAAATGGATTACTTAAAGCCTGAATTTATAGGCTTGCTCGATCTAACTAGAGGAAGGACTGTATAATGGCAGGTTTACTTGATTTTCTAACAGGCGACACAGCAGCTAGGCTTGCTTCAGGTGCAGGTGCTCTGTATGGAGCTGAACAAGGCATACAAAGCGCTCGTGATTTAGGCGCACAGGCTATGCAGCGTGCTGAAACGGCTGCTACTGACGTTGTAGGACAGACGCAGTTTAAACCCTTCACTGTAACGTCCGGCATTGGCGGTGTCTCTACAACTCCTGAAGGCGGTTTAACAACAACACTGTCTCCTGAGCAACAAGCTCTGCAACAGCAGTTACAAGGTTTTGGTACACAAGCGTTTGGTATGCTTGGTAGTCCAGAAGAGCGTGCAGCTGAGCAGGCTAATGTAATTAGTATGTTGACAGGTGCAGGCGGTGGCTTGCAGCAACGTGAAGCTGACATCATGCAGCGTCTACAGGCTGCTGTAGCGCCAGAGCAAGAACGTCAGCGTTTACAGTTAGAACAGAGACTAGCTAACCAAGGCAGACTTGGTGTACAAACGTCTATGTTTGGCGGTACACCAGAGCAGCTAGCTTTAGAGAAGGCTCTAGCAGAACAGCAGGCAGGCTTGGGCGTTAGAGCTATAGAGCAAGCACGTCAAGAGCAGGCTTTGCAGTCTTCACAGACTCTAGCAGGCTTGCAAGAGACTAGGGCTAGGCTCGGGCTGCTAGGTGACGTAGGGCTTTCTGCTTTACAGCAGTCTTATATGCCACAACAGCAACTTCTTAACACTCTATCACCTGCTATTAACTTGTCTAACATTGCTACTACAGGACAGGCTCGTGGGGCGCAGTTTGGTACGTCGTTGTTACAATCAGGCTTGTCAGCACAACAAGGAGCAGAACGTACAGCAGCTAACTTAGAACAGCAGCGCATACAAGGTATAACAAACTTGTTAGCAGGTCAGATTGGAGCGCAAGGACAAGTTACGCAGACTGGTTTGTTGCAAGGCATTCTACAGAACATTTTAGGAAACGGCGACACTGCTCCTGCGCCTGTTGAAGGTTCGTTAGAGTTTCTACGACAGATGGGAGTAGCTTAACATGGCAGATCCAATTAACATTAACTCATTATTTTCTGACATCTTGCCAGACCCTGCTGCTGAAATGCGTCAACAGCAGTCAGACCTACTTAGCGTGTTAGACACTGTAGGTGGCGTTGCTGCACTTAACGCACCTAGACAACAGCAACAGCTCCGTGCCGCTGCAGGTGGCTTGTTTGGCGTTGATACACGTACAGGTTCTGAAAAGCTGCGTGAAGCTATGCAAGGCGTAGACCCAAACAACCCTCAAGACCTAATACGTTTAGCGTCTATGACTGACGCTATAGACCCTGCTAAGGCTATACAACTGCGGCAGACAGCTGCTCAGATGACGGCACAAAAAAGAACACAAGAGCAACAAGCACTGGTAAGGACACAACAGCGCAATGCTATGATGGACACTGTAGCAGCTGTGGAAGACCTTGACCCTGCTATGCAGAATGCTGCTTTTAGTGCCATTGAAGCAGGAACGTATGATGGCAATATAGAAGGTCTTTTAGAAAGCATAGCTCCTAACAAAGACCGCTACAACGTACAGAACGGTGCGGTGTGGGACAACTTAAAAGGCGAGTGGAAAGTTTCGCCAACAGAAGAAGCACAAGATACTGGTTTGGGTTTACAAAACTTAAACACTAGTCAATATACGCCTGAGTCTCTTACTGCGTTTAGGCTTGCCGAAAGAAAAGCAACAACAGAAGAAGAACGCATACTCGCAGGTCGACACTTAAAGTTAAAGCGTGACGACGGATGGGAGTACAAGCCAGTAAAGGACGCAGAAGGAAACGAAGTTTTAGACGAATATGGCATTCCTAAAATGATTGCTTTCCCTACCGGAGCGGATTATTCAGAAGTTAAACAAAAAGTAAGGTCTGCAAACGCAGCAGGAGAGCTTGTTTTAGAAAAAACTGGTGATATTCTTCAAACTATGGACAGAGTCGAGGACGCATTATCAGGCGCTAGCGGTAACGAACCAGTCAGCACAGGTTTTGGCGACGCTGTGTTGAGTTTTGTTCCGGGAACAGATCAGTACACCTTAGCAGGAGACGTGACAACAGTTCTAGCAAACTTAGGCTACGATGCGCTTCAGTCTGCTAGAGCAGCGTCCGATAACGGTTCTTCTGGCTATGGTCAACTAACAGAACGAGAACTACTTGACTTAAAGAGTCTTGTCGACAGCCTAAAAATTGGAATGAAGAAAGAAGACTTTGAAGAGCGTTTTGCATCCATACGTAGCAGCTTTGAGCGAGCCAGAAAGAAAGCTAGAAAAGGATGGACTGTTGAGCAATGGATAGGTCTGGAAGAGCCTCCTAAGTCTTCTTTAGACATAACAGACCCTACCGTACAAAGAGCAGGATCAGGGTTTACGTACAGAGAGGTTAAGTAATGCCTAATTACGAAGTTCTAGACGAACAAGGCGCGGTTGTCACAGTTATAGAAAGCGACACTCCACCGTCTCCTGAAGACATGGCTTATATAGTTGCACAGAAGCGTCGTAAAGATTCTCGTCCTGTAGCTACGCCAACGCCTGTGGACAAGCTACAAAGCACTGGAATACAACGTGCCGTTGATGTCGGCATGGAGTACGTAGCAGGCGTTGATAGACCTTTTGCGTCTTTAGTTGACTTTATAACAACACCTATACGTGCTGTAGAGCAGCAAGTTCGTCCGTATGCTCAGGCTATGCTTGGTATTCGTGACGTTCCTGACTCTCCACAAGCAGCCTTTAGAGAAACAGAGCCTTTCTCGCTAAGAGGCATGGTAGCTGAGAAGGGTGAGTTTGCAGGAGAAGGAGTAGCTACTGACATTGCAGCAGGTGCGGGCGAGTTTACAGGCTTGGTTATGTCTATGAACCCTGCTCAGAGGCTTACCACTCAAGCTATCGCTAAAGGTTTGGAAACAGGAACTGCTAAGAACGTCTTTGAGCTGCTAGGATCTGGCAAACCTATTGACGATATTGTCTTTGGCGTTACTGGTGGTTTTGGTGGTGAAATAGCTGCTGCACAAGCTGATGACCCTAACGCTAAAGAAGCAGCTAGAATAGCAGGGCAGATGATAACTCCTTCAGCGGCTAAAGTCGTGTTTGACGGTGTTATTGATTACGCTGCCAACAAACTCTTGACAGAGTCTTTGCCAAATAAAGAGGCTCTAAAGGGAGCGTCAAACTACATATACGAACAACTTAAAGATGTACAATTAAAGCCAAACGAAGCAGCTAGGCTATCTAACAACATAAATCAATTCTTCAAAGAGGAAATTACTGTCGACCCTTCATACGGTACTATACGTAATAGACTCGGTTCAGTTCTTAAATCAATAGAAGATGGTACTGTTGATTTTCAAACACTAGATAAAGCACACAGTCGTTTGGCGAAACAAGCAGCAGAAGGAAGCGACGACGTTGCAAGAGCGGCAGGAGATGCTGCTAGAGTCTTAGACGATGCTATATTGAGTTTACAATCCACAGACCCTGCTATTATAACAGCTCGTGAGCTTTGGAGACGACAAAGCACTGTGGGCTTGTTAGATGATATGTTTACTAACTTAACAAGAACAGCACAAGCTCAGAAGATGGAAGGCGGTAAAACTTTTGAACAGCGTTTACGACCTGCAATGGCTCAGTTGTTAAACAATAATAAGAAAAGTATGTACTTCACTAAAGCAGAGAAGAAGTTAATTGACGATTTTATAGCAGGAAAGAACACTAGTGAGTTTTTAGAAACAATAGGTTCTTTATCTGGAGGCGCTAAAAACATCGCTTATGGAACTTTGTCTACTCTTCTTGGTACAGCTGTGTACGCTACAGCAAACCCCTCAATAGCTGTTCCTGTCGCCGCTGCAGCAGGTGCTGCTACTTTTGGTTTAAGTATTGCTGAAACTGCTAGAAGAGTTTCGTTAAACGCTCTAAAGCGTAGTGGAACGCTAATGAAGACTTCTATTAAACTACAAGGTTCTGACGGACTAGCATTGACTAAAAGCTATATGGCTAACACTCCTAAAGACATGAGAAAGCCTAGTGAGTTAGCAGCTTTGCTTATAAACAACAACATGGACATGACTGCCTTTAGAGCTTCTGAGTTTGCTAAGAGCAGCACAGGAAGACTTACATCAACTTACTATGACATCTATCGTAGAGCTATCAACGAAGAACAAGCAGAGAAGGAAGACGCCTTCAGAGCTAACCTGCCTCAATAGGGACTTCACCGGCGGCGGAGACATCAAAAGAATAACATGGATTTATTAACTTGTAAACATAAAAGAGGTTGTTATGAACTATTCTTACTCAAATAAAAGCAAGCCTACACCGCCTAAGAAGAAGGCGACAACTAAGAAGAAGAAAAAGAAGTAACCTAATCCTTAGTGCTACCTTTGGATCGTGCGTTTGTTATAGCCACAAAAAGCCCTATAGAGATTGGGATACTCTATAGGGCTTTTTCTTACTCGTCAGTTAACTGCTTTATTACTTTCCTACCTCTAATAATAAAATCATTAACCTTCTCGTCTTCTTCCATGAGCTGTTTCAGGCTGTGCGGTAGATGATCTACATCCCAGACTATCCTACACACACAAGCTGAACCAACCTCTTTTAGCGTTATACAGCCGTTACAGTAACGACCCACTAGATACCACAGACACCAGAGGCACACACAGTCTCGCTATTCTCCTCAAACACCACACCCTTGTGCTTCATAGCTTCTTTGTAGCTGCACATCGTTAGCGGCTGACCGCCTCGCGCACCGTCAGGGTAGCAAGTAAAGCCTCTCAGACGTGGTGCATACTTAGCCAGTATTGTAGCAAACTCCATCACACGGTCTTCGTTGTTGCCTTCACTGCCCCACGGCGGTAGGTTGATAGTAGACGAGATAGACATATCAACATAGTCTTGTACGTCAGCTTGGAACTTCAGCCTACGCTCAAAGTCATTCACCATAGACGATGACGTCTGTATCTTGTCAGGGTCTAAGCCGTGTGTAGTAATTAGGTCTTCAGCTGTAGCATCTACAACGTACTCGTACTTCCACTTGTCACCACCAACTAAGTAGCGACGCTTGTAAGCAACAGCGTACAGAGGCTCTATGCCTGTTGTAGTGCCTGCGAGTATCCCTATAGTACCTGTAGGAGCGATTGCACGATACGCAACAGGGCGACTGATGCCACGGGAGTCACAAAGAAGATTAGCAGCTCTTTCCGATTCATCTCTAAATACCTCTAGCCACCTGTGTAGCTCTTCTGTTACTTCGTAGTCACTGCCACGCTTCAGCAGAAACTCGTGCATACCCATCAAGCCCAAGCCGAGCCTTCTGTTCTTCTGTCTAACAGCATACACTTTTTTAGTTGGAAGGTCTGCTGTGAGCGTGCCTGCGACAAGGAACATCGAGGCGACTCGAACGATTGCTCTGAACTCCTCGATATCATCAATTGCGCCAATATTAATACTTCCAAGATTACACACATCTGAATCATCCTCACTAGTGACTTCGGTACAAGCGTTCCTGAGTGTTTCATTCTCTTTGTCTCCGAAGTTAAAGGAAAATCCCGGCTCTCCTGTCATTAGTGCTTGACGGCAATTCTGTACAAACGTCTCAGGCAAGAAGCCGTTGTTGACAGCATCTAAGAACTTGTCATCGTAGTTAAGACTGATGTTAGTCATGTCTAGCGGTGCAGGGAAGTTGAAGTTGTTCTGCTTAGCATCAAACACTGTAACGCCTTCAGCGATAGGTAGTGCGTGCCAATCTTTAGCAGACAAGAACTTCTGTGCGTCACCGTGTTGCCAGTTCAGTGAGGCATAGATAGCACTACGTCTACTGCCGCCCTGCATCACGTTTCTGCCTATTTCGTTTATAGAGTTCATTAGTGGCAGTGGGCCTGACGCTTCCCCGCCTGTCCTGCCTAGTGGTGACCCGCTCGGACGAAAGACGCTGTAGTCTATGCCAATGCCGCCGCCGCTCATCAGACAGTCGCTTGCTCGTTGTGTTAGCTTTCCCCATTCTTCTCTAGTGTCCTCTTCACCTTTTAACAGATAGCAGTTGTTGTAGAAGCTAGCCTGTCTACCTGCATAGTAAATGTAACGACCACCTGCCATGAACTTAAACTGCTTCATAGCACTGCCTAGATACTCTGAGTCTTCAGGGCTTAGTATGCCTGTACAGACATCGTGCATAAGGTCGTCTACTTTCTCTGCCCACGTTTGCGTCTCGTTCAAGGCGTACTTGTTGCGGAAGATTGACTCACCAAAACTGTTTCTAAACTCGCTCATGCTGCTTGTCCTCTATCTGAGTCTTTAATAAATACACCTGCGCCATTGAGATAGCCTTTACGATCTTTAATGTCTTCGTAAGCGACTTCTAAACATTGTTCTAGTGTTAGTTCGTTCATCATTGCTAAGTTGTTCAACACCACCAAGCAGTC
>Ga0208643_1000920_pt1 | contig 17882 bp, 20 predicted proteins | sample VirMetDEL_Nov_12_FD_184516 | JGI IMG/M metagenome (GOLD analysis project Ga0208643, IMG submission 184516) | Aqueous microbial communities from the Delaware River and Bay under freshwater to marine salinity gradient to study organic matter... | ecosystem: Environmental > Aquatic > Marine >... | reverse complement strand
ATTTATTAGCCATTTAGACCTCCTATTATACTATGTTATTGGATATATTTGTATTAGCTCCAATATCAAAAAGTTTAGAAGAGCCACCTGTATTAAAATTTCCACTAGACTTACCCATTGTCTGTGAACTTGAAGCACCTGAACTGCCTCCCATTTGACCTGCAAACGAAGAAGCTGTTTGTATCATTGCTGAAGCACCTGCCATTGCATTATTAGACACCATAGCATCTATATCAAATGGTATTTCATTTCTAATTTGATCTTCATATCTCTTACTTCTTCTCATTAATCCTAGAAATTGATTGTCACTTTGTTCTTTAGCTTGTTGTGAATTTCTAATATGTGCTTTTGCTACTTCTGAATTTAATGTAGACTCCATAGCATCAACAGTTCTTCCTGATATTCCTGACCCAATAAAGGCTTGAGTAAATGCATCTTGAGCATCTAACTTATTACCTTGTATATCAAAATCATTTCTCATTCTTTGTTGCTGTATTAACACTTCATTGTTGTGAAAATTACCAATGTCTAATCTTTGTTGATCAGCTAGTTGTCTACGTTTTGCTCTCTTCTGTGCTCTCTGTCTTTCAAATTCTATTTCAGATTTCTTTGCTGAAGAAAATGAAGCCATTAAACCACTCGCTGCTATTAATGCAGCCATCGTTACTGGATCGATAATATACCTCCTAGTTAAAAAGGGGGAGTTACCTCCCACCCTTTGTTATTAATTGTCCTTGCCATTCAACACTCAAAGCCTGTAAAGGAGTGAATGAATCTACAGCAGCTATTTTAACTCGTGTATCTTGTGATCTTCCATTAACAGGAAACCTTGCAGATTCATTAGTTACTTCTTCTCTACCAATTACTATACTACCAATTACTGAGGGAACATAGTTATGTGTATAATCAGCCCTACTAGTTCTACTAACTGTTATAGTAGCACCACCAGATAAACCTAAACTTAAAGACATTCTTCTTAACATCAATATGGCATAGCCTAATTTAGTTAAACCTTGATTATCTTCTGTTCTAGGAACTATTTCACTTAAAGTGAATGATGATGGGTAAGTTGTCCCATCTAAACTATTAGCATCACCAGATGTTACTAATTTACCTAAAGCTTTATCTACAGTAATTACATCATCTAATAAATCAGATAAGTCAGTATCAGTAGTGTTAAAGTCTAAGTAAGGTGCATAACCAATTTGTGTTTCAGTGTCAGCTATAATCTCAATTGGAGTTAAATTCATATCACCATAAATTGTTTGTGCATTAGTATTATCTTCAAATACCATCTTTAAAGTTTCACCTTGTGAATATATAAACTTAACATCATACTTAAATGTCCATTTGTGCCAAGCATTTTGAAATACTTGTCCTTCAGTGACATAAGTGTGCTGTATGTATAAAGTCTTAGGATCATAATCTGTCCTTACTATATAAACATCATTAGTGAATATTGTTTGAATAACATTTCCTCTAATATATTTTTCACAATGTTTAGTAACAGAATTATCAGTATATCCAATACCTGTTTCTGCGTCTGGTGTGAAAGATTTTACAGTTGAAAAGTTACCTCTGAAAATAGGAAAGTACATTGATCTTCTAACAGCTAAAGGTACAGCATTACCTAAATCAAATGCAGATACTTGAGCGAATATTGCTTTTGATATATCTAAATTTGTTGGTATTGCTAGAACACTTTGTGATATCCCTGTGTTAATTATTAGATTATTATCCATGATAAATACATTATCAATAGCTCTATAACCTAACTTAGAAGAATCTAATGTTAGATCAACAACATCACTTATCAAAAATGAGGATGTAGTTGTTCTGTATAAATTAAAGAAATCATTTATTACACTGAATACTAAAGTGTCTTCTGATGCATATCCTAACCTACCATTGAATACTATTAAGTCTTTCAATTTCTTATTTAAGAAACTAGGATGTGGGTTACTTTTAGTATCACCTGCTAATGGATAAACTATTTTAGTATGAGTAATTTGTAGATCATTTGTTGATCTTTTTAATATACTAACTGGCATAGTTCTTCTATCTACAGTATCAATAAAAGGCATAGCTACTTCAATCCAAGCATCATAATCATCTGAATATTTAAGATAATATGAACTTAATTCATCTGTAATGTCAGGGTTAATCCTAACTAAAAATGTATCAGCTACATAGGTAGTTACATTATCTTGAAAATTGTAATAAGTATTTAAAGCATCTAAAGGTGGTAAACTAGGTAATTTTGTAGGATCATCTAGTACAGCATCATTTAATATTGTTGCTTCACTAACTGAATAAATATGCTTACCAAAATCACAACTAACTTCTATCTTACCTAAATTAAATCCTCTAACTATTAAAGAATTACCTTTGATATAAAATGTAACATCTGTTAAACTGTGTGTAACAACTGCTGCTTCCATCTGTACTTTAAGTGCCAACAAGAGACTCTCTGGTGTATTTGGGGTAGCTCCTGATGCTATCTTAATTGAACCAAAACTTAAAACTGTGTCATTGTCTCTAGCATAATGCCATTTAGCTGAATAAGTGGCATCATCAAATGCACTTGTAAGCCATACTAATGATCTACCAAAAGACCCTAACGTAAGTTCTCTTTCTCTGTAAGAATATATGTCTACTGTACCATTCATTACTGGTATAGTACCCATAAAACCATTACGTATAGCCCTCACATCTGCTGTGTCATAGTATTCAAAATTAACTATATCTAAAGCCTCTAAGAAACTCTCAGCCTCTTTTGTATTATTACCTTCATCTGATAAAGCATTAGTTGTTACATAACCTTTAAAGTCACCATTATCAACTATTTGTGGTAAGTAACAATATTTAGCTTCATCTTCAGCTAAGTTATGATAAACACACCAACCAACTATAACTCTTTCTGTTTCAGAATAATCAACATATTGTCCACCATAACTACCTCTAACTACGGTTGGTAGTTGTTCTGAATTTGTTGTAGAATTAATTGATCTAAAAGTTAAATCCTCTGAAGCTATTGAAACTTGAGTAGGTACTTCAGTAACCAAACCATCTATAGATACATACTGTAACTGACTAGGTGCATCATCATAAATATAATCACCACTGTTGTCTGGGTCAATACCTTCGGGATATACAGCCCATGCTTCAATATCACCATCTGATTCAAACCATTTTATAGGTAAACCACTAAACCAACTAGGCTTATTTTTATCTAATGTTACTGACATGTAATATCTTTTAGTACTACCTAAGTTTGTATGTGCTACAGGATTGACTACATATGTTTGACCATTTACATCAAAAGTAAGTCCAGTTAAATCTAAAGTATCTCCATCGTCATTCCAGTTACCATAAGTTACATTATCAAAAGGTTCTGCAAGTAATTCATAACCACCTACAACTAAATCATATGTTGCATCAGCTACACCTGCTCCCCTATTTATTATAAAAGAGTTTTTACCATTATGGAAAAGATCAGGTACTCTAACATCTTCTGGTGACATTTCGTGATTAATTATTGCCGTAATAAATTCTGGTTGATCCTGTCGCCAAACTGTATCAGATATGTCTCCACTAAAACCTGCACCTGAACCATCTATTTTCTGAAAAACACCATACTTAGCATTTGCATGAGAAGGTGATTTTTGAGTACCAGTTTGACTTGCATATACTACATGGTCAGTATGGTCATCATTCCATATTACTACATTACCTACATAATTATGGCTTCTAAAATCACTATCAGCGTCAGTAATATGATAAGTACCTATGGTATAAAATGAATCCATTGTACTTGAGAAACTAGCTGTTTCATCAATCCCACCTACTTTCTTATTTAGTAATGTTAGTTTATTATCATATTTATCTAAATCTAATTCAACCTCAACACCTCTGTTTAATATTACAAGTCTATCATCAGTCTCTATAGATTGTAGATCATCTTTATCTGTATAAGACAAATAAGAACTTACTGAAGATACTTGTGTCACTGTAGTAACACCTTGGTCTTCATCAAATCTATAAACACTACCATCAGGTTTAATACCAATGGCAACTTGTTGTTCATTAATAGTAAAGGTAAACATTGCATGTTCTTCTGTATAAACTCTTGAACCATCATGTGCTATTACATTCTTAAGATCAACAGGGTTTCTCCTAGTAAGTCCTATAGCTACATCTGGTATCATATTTACTTGTCCTTCTAATTGGTTATCTAAACGAACACTAGGTGCTTGTTGTGATATACCATTTATGAGACTTCGTATGACTTTACTAATTAAGCTCATAACTACCTCCTATTTTTGAATGCTATATTACTAGTTCTAGTAGTTTTTAGCAGGTTTAAATTCCTGTTGTCTGTATCTTCTCTTTCTAATTCTAAACCATAACGATTTATATCAATAGTAACATTATCTTGAGTCTCTGGTGAACCAAAGTATTCAGCATTATATCTTAATTTAGCATGTGATATAACAAATTGTCTAAATGATTGAGGTAATAATTCCCAAACTAATTCAGATACTAAATTTACATATACGTCACTATCTATTACATATGTATTTGTTACTTTATTAAATATTTTTAAACCACGTTGTACTAGATATCCATAGTCATAAGGTATATCACAACGTATTGTGTCAGCAGGTAAATTAATAAAACCGCTACCATCCTTTACTATTAGTAATTCATCAACTTCATTAAACCAATAGCCTTTTGCTTGTCTTTCTCTTGAAACTTCATTTAAAATTCTTCTAGCTATTACAGCTTGTTCATATGTACTTGATACACTTGTTACTGCTGCATCACCTGTTACACTTAATATTTGATTTAGTGCCTCTAATTCTGTTGTCATTGCCATAAAAATCCTCCTTGTTTTGTTGTTATGAAAAAAAGGGGAAACAATTAAGTCTCCCCCCTTTTATAATTTAACTCCAAAAGGAGTCAATACTATGCTGCGTTTGTCAGTCTCATGTTGATTGCTGAACCATGATTCAGAATCCCATATCCTACTGCCATTTTACCAACCATAAGGTCAGCAAGATTTTGAGGAATATAGTCAGTTCTAACACTCATTGAAAGTAACTCAAGACAACCAACAGACTCTTTAGCGAATAATACGCCAATGTCATTAGTTGCTGAAGCAGTACTTACAAATGATGGAAAGTGTGGACTTTGAATTACTCTTGATCCTAAGATCATTGGTACTTTACCACTTTGAGCATACTCATCACTTACCCAAGTTAATCCTGTTTGTGCAGGGTTGTTAAGTAATGCGTAGTAATGTTGTGGTCTTACCAGATATACTGGCTCACCAACAGCGTCTTTGTCTCTGAACTCAGTCATAGCTGATGCCATAGCTGATTGAACTTCAGAACCAGTAGCTATCCCTGTAGCTGAAACAATAACTGGTGATGCAGGACGAACAGTAAATACATCGTCAGCAAATACTTTAAGACCTGCTGTTGAAGCTGCTGAAGCGTCATCAATTGCACCTGCTTCTAAAACTTGAGCAATTACATCAATATCTACTTTCTTAGCAAGTGCACGACCGATAGACTCGATTTGTGCTGATTTACTATTATAGTGTACCATTGCAGCATCAAGGTCAGAAATCCAAGAGTGAGCAGTTGTTAAACCTGCAATCTGAATTACTCTCTCAGTTGACTTGATACTTTGAGCAGCTAGAATATCTACTGTCTCTTCATCTCTAGTTGTTGCTGTAGCATTACCTACGATTGGGAATGATTTAGATTTACCTGAATCAATTCTGTCATTTGTTACTAATTCCTTAGCTACGTTTGTTACTTTAAAATACTTTAATACATCCGTTGCTGCTTTCTCTTGAAAAAGTTCTCTATCAACTGTTCCGTTTAATGCTGCGCCGTTGTTTACCCCTACTGAACTGTAAGCCATTTAATACCTCCTTGTTAAAATCCTGATTTATTTCTTTTTGCTTCTACTAAAGCTTGATACTCAGGATCACGTCTATATTTCATAGACATTGTTTCTCTTATGTAATCTTCTTTGTCTGTGTATGGACGGTCAGCTTCATTAGCTGTTCCACCTGCTTCTATTCTTTTAGAAGGTATCTGTCCATTCATTCTTAAATACCTAGCCTGTAAACCTTCTACAGCCAATTTTGCAATTCCAATGTCACCTGAACTTATAACTGCTTTGTTGAATGCTTCCACTTCTGAGTCACTAAGATTAGACAATGCCCATTCTTGTAATTCCCCATAAGCTTCTTTCGTACCAACAACACCTATAATCTCAGCATCATTTTTTGCAATCTCGGCTTGGTGTCCTTTAACTATCATATCAAAGTGAGAACCTAATCCATCGGAATCTATTTTCTCTCTTTGTTCATCTGTTAGTTCACCATTTAAAGCTGACTTGACTAAACTATCAATGCTTTCTGAAGAATAAGCACCAGACTCACTACTTTCTGTTTCTTCTTTCTTCTGTAATCCTATTTCACTACCATTTGTTTTAAGCTCCGTTGTAGTATCTGCTTGCTCACCTGTGGAGGCTTGCTGAGTATCTACTGAATCTGTTGTCACATCTGGTGTTGCTGTCGAATCACTTATTCCTTCATTTCCTGTTACTGTATTTTCTTCACTCATTATTCTTGTCCTTGTCCTTTAGCTACTGCATTAATTGTAGGAGCTACTGCTGCCTTTTGCAATTCAGCTTGTTGTTGTGCTTGTTGTTCTGCCATCAATTCTTCTTGTGTCTTAACCAACTCAGAAGTACCAATATCTAAACTATTAGCAACTCTAGCAATCATTTCTGGCATCTTAATATATCTACCAAATTCTTGCCCTAGTGTCGCTTGCATAGTTGAAATAAATGTACTAATTGCATTGAACTCAGTTCCTCTACCTAAAGCTGCTGAACCTGTAATAACTTCTAAATCAATAGAGTCTCTTAAAGCTTCATTAACTAAACCTTTCTTCTGTAATCTTATAAGAAATAATTTTACTAAAGGCTCTTGTAAAACATTAGCAAGTGTAGAATAAATACCACCAAGTGAAACTTCAAGTTCTTGTGAAACTCTTCTTATCTCTTCGGCAGTTACTCTTTCAGCATTACGTCTAACAGAACTATCTAATAAAAATAATGTACCTAAGTCCATTCTTAATATCTCCATTTCTTGTTGAGCAATCTGTAAGTCTAATCTTTTATCTGCTTGTAATGTTCCTACATCATCTGGATTACCTGTCAATACATCACCTGATTGTGCTGATTGTAACTTCTTTGCAGTCAAAGTTGCATTAGGTTTAAGTAGATAGATAATTCTAGCTGACTCTGCTGATGCTTCTAATACTGACTTTCTAAGTCCTTCATATGAAAATAAATCACCCATAAAATCTTCTACATATGATCTACCATAATCTTCACCTCTATCAACAAAAGGTACAAATATATAAGGTAAGTCTTTCTCTTTGTAATTACCTACAGTACCTTCAATTTCAATACCAAATATATCTTGATGTTCTCTATATTTACCATCTTGTTCTCTCTTAACACAAGTGTACACATCAAGAGGTTTAGAATCGTCCAAGTGACCTTCTGTAAACTCAGGGTGTGATTTAATTTCATCTTGTGTACTCTTATCTAATTCAGAATAAACTATTGATTCTTTAATTATAAGCTCTAGTATTCTCTTACTTCTACTTCTCTTGATTCCAAAAGTTTCTAAACTATAAACTCTAGGATTTTCATCAACAGGTACATGTAATAAAGAACTACCACCAACGATACATTGCTTTAACATATCAACTAATGTTGCTCTTAATTGTGAAACTTCCATTTCTGTAACAATACTCTTTTCTAAAATTTGAACTGCTTGTTGTATAACACCTTCACCTTTACCCATTTTCTTTAACGTAATAGGTTTAATGCCCATTTTAAAGAAAGCGGTTGCAGGGGGGAATAAGGTTAATATAATCTTATTTGCTAGATTGTTTACACCTCGTGCACCAAGTGATTGATAAGGGTTACGATATGTATTACCATCATTCTCAGCACCATATGTCCCAGTGTAAAGTTGAGGTATAGTAATCTCAGCGGCTTCTTCAGCCCTAGTCAAATAGTTATTTCTTTTTGAAATTAACTTATCATACTTTTTACTAGCTCTCATTATGTTTGTAACCCTGTCTTACCTTTAGACAATCCCATGCCTGAAGATACTGAACTACTTCCTTTTGATTTCTTTTTACCACCAAGAATAATTTTAGAACCTGAAGTTTGTTGATTAGAACTTCTTTGTATCCTTTCATTAGTTCTCTCTAATTTAAGACGCTCTGCTGCTGCTAAAGCTGCTGCTCTATCTGCTTTGTCTGCTTGCTTCTGTTCCTCTTCACCTGCATTAGTGGGTGAAAGCATAATACCATCATCAGACCATCTACCGATTTCTCTTGATGTATCATTAATTGCTTTCCCTGCTGTATCAAAAGTGTCTTTTAATCCTTTAGTAATAACCTCGAACGGATCAGTTATTGACTTAGTTGCGCTTCCCATAAAACCTCCTTATTATTGTTTTATTAATATTAAGCTAGGTAATGGTGTTCTCATTAACTTAGCCTTTGCCTCAAATCTATCTATCTGCTTTAAACATTCTTCATGTGTCATTGCAGCAGTAAAACCTGATCCATCAACTAATATTTTATACATTTCTACCTCTGGTTTATCTTTATGTTCTTTTGATCTACCTTTAGGTTTCTTTGTATGACTAGCTTGTTTATCAACAGGTTTACCATATTTCCTCTCACTCTTTGTCACTTTTGTCATTATGTTTTTCCTCAAATTTTTTATCGAAACATTCTCTACAATATTCCTTTGTGTCTTTCTTCCCTATAGCTCTCTGACCATATTCAGAAAGATAGTATAATAATAGAACTTCTTTTTTACATTGCTGACATCTAAACATCTTTAATCCTTTTCTTTTCTTCTCTTTTCTGTTTAGCTTTATCTTTAATAGCTTTTGCTTTAATAACTTTTTCATTAGATAAATGATCTACATAATCTTTACCCCAACCCTCAAGTTGTTCATCAGTTATTGCCATAAACATAAAGGGATTAAAAGTCATATCTTCATTTACTAACATGAAATAATCTGTCTTATGTAATATTCTTGCTTGACCTAATTGAGCTAACATTTCTTCTTTAGCTTTAATTGCGTCATTATCATATGCAACATAGTACCTAACAAATGTTTTCTCGATCATATCAAGCTCATGTCTACAATCTTTCAAAGCTTTTTCAGCTTTAACTTTACCTATCTTTGGGCAGCCAATATAACCATCTACTACATCACCAGTTAACACCTGAGTGTATAACCATAGATTAGCTTCATGTTCTGATGGTGTCCAGAATTTATTCTTCTTAAAATCCCATTGTCTAACAGGTATAGTTCTTAAGTCTTTATCTTGACTATAAATTGATACATTGTGATTACCACTTGTACCTGCAATACCCATACAATCATCAGCTTCTAATTCTTCCATTAAAAGTATATTATATTTTACTGCATTTTCTTTTTGATATTCTCTAAGCCAACTAAGACCTAAAGGTTTAACAACATTTTTTCTATTTGATTTATATGTAGGAAAGAATCTTTTTCTATAATTCTTCTCACATGATAGTGAGTAAACAATCTCATCAACATTATAACCACACTTTTGAGCTATATCTTCAAGACCTGCTTCAAACATCTTAATCATTTCTTCTTTATCAAAATGCTTACAAATTTGACCATCAAAATCTGATATATCTTCTGTTGCTCTACCAATAGTGAAATTTAATATATCACCATCTACTATTAAAATTGGTTTATTCTCCATAACTCCCTCGTTCCTTTAAATATTGTATAGCACTCTCTAGTGCCGATATACTGTCACCAAGCTTTCCTAAACCCACATTACAGTTATTACATAGTAATCCTCTAAGTTCATTTGTGCTATGATTGTGATCAACACATAACCATTTTACATTACCTTTAGAATCTACTGATGTCTCAGGTTTATTACATATATTACATAGACCTCTCTGGTGTAGAAATTGGTGATTATAACCATCTATACTAAGGTTAAATCTAGTTTTTAAATTCTTTTCTCTAATAAATTCAGGATTTTTTGACTGTGTTTGTAAAGCTTTAGTTCTACAACATACTTTACACTGTGTCTTTCTTCCATCTTTATTAGCCGCCTGTTTACTGAATGAACTAAGTGGTTTTGTTTCCTCACACTTAGTACACTTTCTAACCAACAAGTTCCTTCCCCATAAGTATACAGGCAATATCTAAACAAATTTCTTCAGGGCTTTTATCAATATTAATTATAACATTTTTAAATTTATAATTATCTAATGAAGTCTCAGTTTTATCATTTGCTCTACTGTAATCTACATTGTCACCACGTTGTGCACCCTCTAATCTAATTAATACTCCATTCTCTTCAAAGAACTTTGCTTCGTTTTCAAATCTGATATCATCACATATTACTATCTCAGCTCTACCTTCAATTGCTCTTTTAACAAATTGCTCTAACCAAAAGTCAGGAGATTTATTTCTACCCCATAAACCTAAAGCTATCAATAAGTCTCTATCTTTTTCACCTTCTAATGTTAGACCATACTCTTTATATATTAAGTCTTGAGCTTTATATAATGGTGATGCTATTGAAGATATTACAGACTTGTCTAAAGCCTTTCTCATTAGTTTTGATACTGTTGATTTTCCAGTGCCCATTTTTCCTGATATTCCGATAAATAATGTATGTTTTTTCATTTGTTTTTTCATTTAAACCTCTTTTCTTGTGTTCTACCGAACGCATATATTGATATAAAAGCTGTTGCCATCATATAAAAATCTTGTGGTAAGTCTTCTAATTGTGGTAAATATATATCTAATTTAAAATAATTAACACTAATTAGTAAAGCATGATATAATGGGTATCTTACAAATATAGCTAAGAATACTATTAGAGCTGCAATTGGTCGCCAACTTCTTTGGAGTATGGAATCTGATTTCATTTCTGCTAATACTATTTCTTTGTTTGCTTGAACACCGTCTGATAATGCTTTGTCATAAGATACTTGTATATCTCTTTTCATTTTTTCAGCTTCATTTTTATCAGGTATTACTTTACCAATTATTTTAAATATATCTGATAACATATTATCTCCTACTTCTATTTCTTGCTGTATTATTTTGACTTCTAATCATTGATCTAATACTCTTTAATCTTCTCCACAATTCTTTATTAATTGATTTCTCTGTACTCATTAATAATATTTCTTTTGAAAGATATTCAATTTCACCTAATAAAAATCCAATAATTGTATTTACATAAATCTCTTGAACTTCAACATGTGTATCATAACCTACTGGCTTTGCTTCATCATATTCTTTAGTTGGTGTTTGAACTGCTCTCATAAACAATCTTGCTTCTTTTAAAACTTTTATTTGTTGTGGTATACTTAACATATATTTCCTTTGGTTAAAATATGGCGAGAAGTTTTTAGACTTTCTCAGGTCTTTCCGTTTATATTGGGATATGTTTGAATCTGTTTTTATCAAACTCGCAAATAAACTTTTTGATGGTTTAGTTTAGACATTTTTACTAGTCTCTCGGCACAGGTACGTCATCACCCTACTCGGTTTATTTTAATGTGTCTCAGCGTAATTATCACCTGAGTTACTATCTGAATCTAATTTAATTTTTACTCCGAGTTTTATTTGAGTATTAGTCATTGCCTCTTTTGAAATTAAATCAAGTTCTTCGTGTGTTATCAAATCTTCTCTATATGCAAACTGTAATTCATCATGTACATAAGCTAATTGTTTAACATAAGATTTATAACTAATATCTTTAACGCTAAGTAATCTATGTATTTCATTCATCCAATTTTTACATACAATAGCACCTGCTGACTGAAGTAAATAATTTAAAGCAGCATGTTCACTACTACAATATATTTTTCTACCATCTAATGCTTTAACGTAACCTCTAGTTCTAATAGTATATTTTACAGCTTCAGTTAATTTAACTAATGCAGGTAAGTTCTTATCAAAACTATCAACTACTTTCTTCATTTCTTTCATAGACATTCCACAAGTCTCAGCTAAACCTTTAATACCTGATCCATAAATCTTGGCATATATAAATGTCTTTGCTGTATCTCTTGAGTCTAAACCTGCTGCTGTCTGGTTAACAGTATGAATATCACCATTAAGTACTACATCTGCGTATTCACCATTGTCAAATGGGAACATATAGTGAGCTAACATTCTTAATTCTAATCCTGAAGCATCTGTACCAAACTGTTTAAATCCTTTAGGAACAGTGAATAATTCTCTACACTCTTTACCATAAGGTGATCTAACTGAAGGTATCTGTGCCAAATTAGGCTTCATATGTGCACATCTTGAAGTCGCAGCTCCAAGTGTATTAATTCTACCATGCATACATTTAGTATCTTCATTGTATAATTTTAACCATGCACCATTACCATTAGCAACCATACCTAATCTCTTATCTACCATAAGATATTCAGATATATATTCAGCTACAGGGTATTTCATTTTAGAAATAATTTCTTCACTGAGTGTTGGTTTACCATCTGTACCAAATTCTTTTGGCTTCCATTTAAATCTTGAGATTAATCTCTGACCAAGATCATATCTTGAATTAGGATTAAATTCTTTAAACTTAATTTTAGTATAAGCAGCACCTTGTGTATATTTACCTCTTAATATTTCTTTGTATTGTGTTGTTCTTTTAGGAACTTTAACACCTAAATTTATTATAAAGTCACCACCTAAGTGACCAATAATTTTATGTGCTAATTCCTGTTGTTTCTCTAGTAAATCTTGTTCTAATTTTCTAGCTTTAACTATATCAAAATCAAAACCTTTCTCAGTTTGTTCTAAACAAATCTGTTGTGCAGTCAATTCTGTAAGTAAAGCATCTTGGTTAATATCTTCTTTTTCTAATCTATGAAATAATAGTGCATTAACTTTTACATCTTGTACACAATATGCCATCATATCTTCTGAATAAGTTTCAAAACCTATTTCTTTACCAAAGTCACCTTTGTGACAACCCATTCTTAAACCATAAGATTCTAAAGAGTGCTTACCAATATTACGCATCATCTTAGTTTCAATCTCTGTTCTTTGTTCTGGTTTCTTATTCATTGCACCTCTAAGTCTCTTGAAATCCCTGTTTTTAATATCAGGAAAAGCTACTTTAGCTGCAATTAATGTATCATATATAAATGCTTTAGTTGTCCATTTAGGATAAATTTTCTTTATCGCTCTAATGTCAAAGTCTAAACCATTATGTGCTATTAAGACTGTTGCGTCTTGTAAGAACTTTAAACCTTTCTTTATTTCATGTGGTCTAAATTCCCATACTTCGTCTGTATCGACGTTCATAGCTGCTATACAATGTATTTCTGTCATACTTTCTAAATAACCATCACTCTCAATGTCAAATAAAATTCTCATAAATTCCCTTGTTATTTTACTCCTAACAATGCTAGGATTTTTTCTGCTAAATATAATGACCTTAAATGATTATCTCGTGTCAAACAATTATCATTAATGAATGCTGCAATCATCTTTATTTTTTCTTCTCTTTTCATAGTTTTCCTTTAAATGGTCAGGGATGTAGGATTTGAACCTACGACCTCTCGAATCCAAGCCGATTACTCTACCAAACTGAGCTAATCCCTGATAATAATTTTGATAAATTGGCACTCCCACCGAGATTTGAACTCGGGTCTTCGCACTGACAATGCGATATCCGTACCACTGGAACATAGGAGTGTGAAGGAAGAGATAACTTTTTACTCCGTCTTAGATACACGATCTCAGGACTCTTCCATATTTATAATTTCATTTAATTCTAAATGAGATAGATACTAAGACCACCTCCTTTTAAACTCGTAAAAATATTAATGTAACTCAGTTAAGATTAATGTTACATATTTAAAACGCTTGTTCCATAGGTATTTCACTTTCAACTTCAATTGCTTCAAAGTTTTCAACGAATAAACCTGTTAATGGTTGATATACTATTGAGTCTGTAATACCTGTATCACCAGTGTATCTACATTTTAACAAAGCCATAACAACTGTGTTTCTCTCGTGTGTAGTATCAGCCATTTGGTTTCTTGATAAAGCAATAACATTATCTGCTAATTGTTTTAAAGAACCTGATCCTCTTAAATTATTTACTGTAGGCATTGTCCCTTCTTCAAAAGGTTTACCACCATTAGTACTATTATTTAGATGTGATACAACTACTAAATGAATATTTAATTCCTGAGTTAAACTTTTCAGTGAAGTCATAATATTATCTAATGCTCTACGTTCATCTATGTTACCATCCATTCCAGATACTAACATTGTAATGTGATCTAAATAAACAACTTTACAGTTATCTACTTTTGCTAAGTATCTAATCATACTATATAATTTTTCTGTATCTAAAGTACCAAAAGTATCAATGATATTTAATCTACTGTTACCTTCATCATCCTTTGCTTCACAAAGTTCTTGCCATACTTTTCTAACTTCTGGGTCTTTGTGACTTTCTCTTTCAAGATGTAATTGTCTACCCATTTGTATTGATACTAAACCTTGTACAGTATTTCTTGTACTCTCTTCCAGATGTATAATACCTTGATTAAAATCCGTAGTGTTATTAAAATGTACTTCTAATTGTTTCATAAAAGTAGTTTTACCTGAACCACTACCTGCTGTTATAATAGTTAAATCTCCAACTCTAAAGCCACACATTTTTCTATTAAGATTAGGTACAAATTCTGGTAAAGGATAACTCTCCATAGACTCTACATCGTCTAATAAGTCTAATAACTTACTACCACTTTGTATTTCTTCTGGTACATGTACTTCTGCATTCCAGATAGCTTGTGTAAGTTCCTGTGATCTACCTGCAAGTAACATAGCATTAGCATCTTTCAATGGTAATTTAGCTATCTTAACATACTTAGGTGGAAACATTGATTGAAACTCTACAGCAGCTTGTTGACCTACTTCATCCATATCAAATAATAAAACTATTTCTTTAAATCTTGATAACCATTCGTGATTATGCTTTACATCTTTCTTTACTCTTGAACAACCATTAGGTAATGAAATTACAGGATATCTGTTACCTTGTACTTCACTTAAACTCATTGCGTCTATTTCACCCTCTGTTACTACTAATTTAATCTTCTCGCTTGGTTGCCAAACATTCTGACCAAACATAGTTGCAGCTTTTGAGTCACCTGACCATGAAAATTCTTTATCTTTGTTTCTGTATTTCTCAGCACAAATATTATTTTCATTATCATAATAGTAAGTAACATGTTTACCATCTGTGACACCGTATGTGAACTTCTCTAATGTTATTTTTGATATACCTCTAATTCTGTTAGGGTATTCTATAAAACTTGGGTTAAATTCTTTTTTCATTTTTTGTCCTGTGTTTTCTTCCTCTTCTTCATCATTATAACAACCTCTTATTGTCTTGGCACAAACGAAACAATGCTTTCCTCCATCAGAGTATACTGCATTACCATCACTTGACCCACAAGACTCACAATTGGTTTTATACATATATGTACCAGTGGATTCTTCCATTTTTATTCCTTTAGTTTATCAATTAATTCTTGTCTTAAATATAAATAATACTTATATTCACATGAGTTAGACTCAGTTCTTAATTTAGTTTCTATTTGTTTTAAGACCTCTTCAATTTCAAATCTCTCTATTTCCGTCACTTCTTCTCCATTTATAATACTTAAAATCATCAACGTCAGTATGATACCATTTAAAACCAAATAGTTTATATAATTTAGTTAATAGCTTATAATGTTTGTTTGCTATTGATACTCTAACAAAACCATATTCTATACTATTGTTACGTCCAATCTCTTGTACTAATTTAATAAGTTTCTTTAATGATGAACCAGTTCTATTATCTTTAGATATAAATATATCATTAATATACATAACATTATCTTCTCTTACTTCATATAGTACAAAACCATATTCAGTAAAAGCATAATACCTTGGTTCATCATAGTATTCTTCTGCGTGTTCAGTTATTAACTGTAGTGCACTTTTCATAATTTAATTATCCTTATTACTGTACCATAATCCTCACCCTTCTCTTGATATCTTTTACTGGCTGTTATTTCTGTGATCTGAATATCATCTTTCCATATCATCTTAGCCTTTGTAATAGAGTCTAAAGGAGCTTTAACAAGGTTATCTATGTCATACCTAGGGCAATCTTTATTAGATGGTTGTTTAGGTTTATAACATATAAATTCCATTTCAACTCTAAATAATTGTTTTTCATCAATAGGATATAACTTAGCTATCTTTTTTAATAATAAAGCTGTTTCTTTACGGTAATTTTCATAACTCTTACTATAGTATGAGCCGTAGCTCGACACCCTTGGTCTGGATGCCGAAACTGGCTTATTACTTAAAAATATTTCTATATTAGAAGTCATAGTTAGTTGATTCTTCAAGAGATTGTTCTTGCTCTTCAGATTCAACATTAGGAGTATCTGCTGCGTCAAATCCGTAATCAGCATTTCCACCTGCATATTCTACAAGCTCAGTAATTTGAACAGACTTAAGACCTAATGCTACACCATCTTGACCCATGAAGTTATAAGCTTTAACCTCTAGCTTAGCTCTAATCTGAGAACCATTACCTACTGCAAGGTTAACTAGATCAGCTCCGATAACAGGTTGACCCATAGCATTATAAATTACTGGTGCTTTGATATCATAAAATGTATTATCTTTCTTTTGACCTTTAGATTTTGATTTAAGTTTTAACTTATAACCTGTTGGTGTTTTCTCAAAAGGAAGTTTAACTTCTTTACCTTCAATAGAATTAAAGTTTTCAATAAAGTCAATAAATTTTTCTGATCTTTCAGATTCATCTAAATGTAATTCACATGTATAGTTACCAAACTTATCTACTTTGTTGATACTAAACCATTTTGCTTCACCAATTGGTGTTTGTACTAATTGTTTCTTCATTTTCTCACTCATAACTTTCTCCATTTAGTCGTTTCTCTCGACCTTTAAATTTTTACCATTATTGGTAACTTTGTTTCTTCTAATGTGCACAATGCTCTAAGTCATTGTAATAATTATGTTGTTGTGTTTTGATAGGTTGATCTATTATAATCTATTAATTATTCTATTATATCTATTTTTCCATATAATCTATAATTGTTCTATTAATATTCTATAATATCTATTATTATACTTATAACACTTTTAACACTTTTAACACTTCTATGTTCTAATGTGCACAATGGAAAAACCTGAACAAAATCAATAAGATAGAAAGGTAATAAATAAAATCAATAGTATGTAATATTAGGTACTTATATAGTGATATATTGTTTATTATTTAGTCGATTTATTAGGGAAGAGTGCCTCAGAAAGAGACACCCTGTGTTAATTATTGTCTTTTTGACCAATCATATAATTGAATTATACACATTGGTAATAATGCTAATGCTAATATTTTATTGGTATCTGGGAAATTACCTATCAGGGTATAAATTACCATAGATGATAATACTATACACAAGATAAGTCTTTTCTTTGATTTTAGGTATTTACTCACTTCTCCCCCAAAGCCAAGATTGCTTTAGCTGTGGCATGTGCGGCTGCTTCTTGGATTGTAGGTTCTTTAGCATACCATTGATTACCATAGTTTTTATCAGGTCTATCTTGGAATATTGTAAATTCATAATTATTTCCTATTCTATTGAAATCAAACTGACATACATTAGATATTCTAGCTTTC
>Ga0208643_1000919_pt1 | contig 17884 bp, 17 predicted proteins | sample VirMetDEL_Nov_12_FD_184516 | JGI IMG/M metagenome (GOLD analysis project Ga0208643, IMG submission 184516) | Aqueous microbial communities from the Delaware River and Bay under freshwater to marine salinity gradient to study organic matter... | ecosystem: Environmental > Aquatic > Marine >... | reverse complement strand
TTCGTGCGTTTAATGATGCCGGTGGTAATAGTATATGGAAATGCATCGTATTTGATTATAATAAAAATCAACTAGATGATATCAGTATGTTCGCAAATGAAGTTGGATGTATGGCGTTTCAAACAAACCGTAATCGTTCAAGTCCACTTGACATGAAAGCATACAAGGAGTTTCCAGCGACTAGTTTAACTAGCCCTGATCAAAAAACATTCACTGCCGAATATGCTCGCAAAGATACATTCAAATCACATACATCAACACCACTGACTAAAGCAGTTACTCCAGTAGGTAACTTTAGTTGTCCTTATGCTGAAGAAGGTATGATACAAATTGATCCGTGGGGGAATATTTGGCCCTGTTGTTACATAAGCGGCAGACAATTAGACTTGCGAACAAATTTTAACTTTTCAAAATACAACAATAATAATATTGCTGTGATGGATTTAGCAACAGCAGTTCAAATGTTCGAAGATGATCTTAGTGTTGCGTGGCAACGCGAGAGTATTGATATTTGTAATAAGTGTGCAGGTAAAGAAAAACCAGCGCCGATCTATAGAACAGAAATAAAATGAGCAAGGGATGCGTGCTAACCAATATTGGATTCAATATTGATACAGTAGGTCGTGTCGGACATTGTTGTATACAGGACCGTGAAATTATTCCTGATTGGAATAATGTTGATAATTTAAATGAATGGTATCGTACTGATGATTGGCTTAATACAGTAAGACATGATTTATCTAATGGTATCGAAAACTCATCATGTATTAAGTGTTGGAATGACGAACGCAATAATAAAGAAAGCAAACGCCAAAGAGTAAACAAACAATATGATAATGTTAGCGTTCCCACGATAAGACATTTAGATTTACGATTAAGCAACAAATGTAACCTACAGTGTAAAATGTGTAGTGGCGGCTTTAGTGACCAGTTGGTTAATCTGGCATATGAGATTGAGAAAACTGGTGTAAAGAATGATTTACTTAATAGTATACCAAGCCAAATTTCACAAACAGATATTTCGAGATTATTGGATTTAGTATTAGAATTACCTGACTTAGACACACTAAGATTTGCGGGAGGTGAACCCTTCATTATGCCAGAAGTAGAAGAGTTTTTATTTAAGCTGGTTGAAATAGGCAGAACAGATATTAATATTGAATTTATTACTAACTGTACAAGCGCTAAGCCTCGTATATTGGAGACACTTGAAAAGTTTCGCCATGTTGAGCTTATGTGTAGTATAGATGCGATAGGCGAATCACTAGAATATCAGAGGTATCCATCAAAGTGGAAAAGTATAGAGCGTAATTTTATTAAAATGTATAACACCAAGTGCACTGTGGGCTTGACACCCTGTATAAGTATGCTAACATATAATAACACACCTCAATTTTTTGATTGGGCGAATCAATTTCCTGATGCCCGTGTGAGTTATAATGAAGTAGATTATCCTAGCTTTTTGAATTTTAGACATGTGCCGCTTGAGGCAAGAACTGAATTTTATTCTAAAATGGCAAAGATTGAATTCAAAAATGTAAACAATAACTGGCGACAATTCCAGACAACTACGATGTATGAATACATAGAAATATCGGACGACGACAGAAAAAAACTCGCACACTATAGTCAGGATATATGGGACTATAGATGTAACGTAGGGTTCTTAGACCTGTATCCTTGGGCAGAAAGGCTAATATAAATGACTAATAAAATTATATTACTATCGACTAGTCGAGTAGGATCCACTGCGTTATGTTCTATTGTCCAGAGTTATTTTTTTAAAAAATACCGTAACCATCCACGAATCATTTCTGAAATTCTTCACTACTATGCCCATTGGCAATCGGATGCTTCAGACGAAAAACGCACGGGTATTAATAACTCGTTTAGAAATGTAAACGGATTTACGTATTATGATGGTATTACGTTAGATCAGGCAAAACATCAGATGCGTGTCTTTGTGCGTGAGAGTGAACAATTCATAATTAAGTATTCTTCTCTGTATGATGATGTTTTTTCTTTAAAAGAAATGCTTGAACTAATAAATGATAATAAGCTTGAATGTTATTTTCTATATAGAGAAGATGTGATTGATATGGTAATATCATCTATTGCTGCAAAAATGTACGATTATCCAGATAAGTCTCCACGCAACATACACGAACACCGTGACATTGGTGATATATCTCGGGCAGTGTGTAGCGCAATAACATCGGGATATATTAACACGCAAATTACATACGATTTCTTTAAGAAACACAATAAGATAATCAATACGATTAAATTTGAAGATTTGGAATTTAATCAGAAAGATTTATTAAAATTTCCTACCATCCCAGTAACAGATATTGATGTACACGCAGCTAACCAAAAGGTAATGACGCCACCGATTAGAGAATATATATTTGAATTGTATCCAACATTATTGGATATTATCCACAGTCGGGCAACTAAGTTGGCGAATGATAAAGTAATAAACATTGATAGTAATTTTAGGTATACTCCGTGACAAAAAAACTAATGAAAATAGAAACACGTAACAACATATTAGTTGTTGACTGGATATTATCCAATGTATGTAACTTCAAATGTAGTTACTGTACTCCAGATAGTAATGGCGGTGATTTATATTGGCCCGACATTGATTCGTGTGAGACTGTGATAAAACGAATCACTGAGCAAAGCACACACGACTATAGAATCTATACTATACTAGGTGGCGAGCCAACAGTATGGAAAAACTTTACAAAACTCGCTGAGATAATAAAACGAACTGATCCCGACAGTATGGTCAATATATTAACAAACGGCAGTCGGACGATTAACTGGTGGAACAAAACGAAAAAATATTTGGATAAAGTTAGTATCAGTTATCATCATGAGCAGGCGGATGTGGATCATACTGTGGATGTTATTAACACGATACAACACGATTGCCAAACTAATGTACAAATGCTTATGGATATTAGTCACTGGGACAAATGCGTTGCTGTATATGAGAAGTTACGTGATAATACAAGTGTTCCTATTCAGATTAAAAAGCTACAAGTTGAATTTGGTCAGCGTGACTGGATGCCATACACCGACGAACAACGAGCATGGATGTCAGATGCCCACGCAGTTACCGCAAATCGCCCTAGTACTAAACGCAACAAAACTAGTCTTGGAATAAACTGCTTCTACGATGATGATACTGTTACTCAGCAGAACAATCATGACTTGATCCAGGCTGGACTAAATAAGTTTAATGGATGGTCATGTAATATTGGCCGTGACTTGGTTGTTATTAAAGCCAACGGTGATGTAGTTCCTGCTAATGCCTGTAATCAAAAAGTAGTTATGGGAAATATAAAAACAGCACCTGACCAAATCAATCTACTAACTTCTCCAATTATATGCAAGTACACCGAGTGTACGTGCGGAAGTGATATCGAAATTGAAAAGAAACGCCCCGATGAGTAATTATACTACATGGCCGAAAGGTGGTCAGGATATTACTCCGGTAGTGGATTCAGACAAGAATCATTATCTAACAATGCCTAAGGTAATTCAATTTGAATTGAGTAGTAATTGCAATGCTAACTGTATTGGATGTAGCCGCGCTGACCCACTAGATGACCTTCGGTTAAACCCAGCTATTGAAAAAAATAAGTTCTTGAGTATAGACATCTTTAAGAAGATTGTCAATGCTAAAAGATTCGAACACGCTACTGAAATACAATTCTGTGGCAGTATAGATGATCCTCCTATGCATCCACAGTTTCTTGAAATGTTAGAATACTTGGTAGCAAATACTAAATTACATATTATAATTCATACAAATGGAAGTTTGCGTACTCCTGATTACTGGGCACAGATGGGAAAGATTTTACAATCACATAAGCACACCGTGAATTTTAGTATTGATGGACTAAGTGAGACAAATCATATATATCGTCGTGGCACGAACTTTGAAAAGATAATAGAAAACGCTGTTGCGTATATCGAAGCAGGCGGATTAGCACAATGGCAAATGGTAGTGTTTCCATGGAACGCTCATCAAGTAGAAGAAGCAAAAGAGTACAGTCAGTCACTAGGATTCTCAAAGTTCAAAGAACGACCAGACACTTGTTTAGATAATATGGATCTTGACAAACTCCATTTACGTGTTAAGATGGAACAAACACGAAGTGATTGGGACTGGGATAGATATGTACAGAGTATGTCTGATCAAGAACGTCACAATGGAGATATTCAATGTAAATCTGGCAGAGACGAACTAGCATATTTTATTGCGCACACTGGCGAAATGTTTCCGTGTTGTTTTCTATACAATGTACGATATCAGGTAATACATTTTCCAGAGCACACTAAGAGATACGAGGACGCCTATGGAAAAAACTGGAACAATGCGTACTATCATGATCCGGATGATATAATGAGCGGACCATTCTTTAGTAACGATTTGACTGTTAGTTGGAATAATCGCAATCATGGCGGCAAATTACCAACTGATTGTAACCCTATTTGTACAAATACTTGTATCAAGAGTCGTAGGGGACGATGGGAAAATAAACATGTTTCGACAAATCTCCACACAAATGAGATTGTGGAAGTAGACAATAATAAATGGATTAAATATGATTAATGTTAAAGGAATTAAAACTTGACAAATAAAGTAAGCGACACCTTTTGTATTCTTCCGTGGGTACATTTAAGTACAAGACCGGACGGTTCCGTGAGAGTTTGCTGTACTGCTAATGCTAGTAGTGTTGGTGCTACTAATGACAAGGAGCATGGCGGGCAAGTTGGTATCTTAAAAGACGAAGAAGGTCGACCAAACAATCTAAACGTTAGTGATTTTCAGACAGCATGGAATAGTACATATATGAAAAATGTACGCAAACAAATGCTCAATGGTGAGAAACCTCCTAGCTGCTTAAAGTGCTTCAAAGAAGAGGCTAGTGGACATCGTAGTAAGCGTCAGTGGGAAACTAATTATTGGAGCCAGCGCACAGACGTAGATAAACTAATAGCAGATACTCAACCAGACGGCGAAGTGCCTCCCAACTTGGCTTATATTGATTTACGCTTTGGAACCAAATGTCAGCTAGCTTGTGTTATGTGTAGCCCGCATGACAGCAGTGGATGGATCAAAGATTATAAAAGTATTTTTCCCGCGGTAAAGAACGAATCTCTCAAAGAGATTATGGGATGGGATGACAAAGGCAGTACTAACGGCAGTAGCTATAACTGGCACAAACAGAATCCAGTATTCTGGGATCAGTTTTACGAACAGATGCCTAGTATGCAGCAGATATACTTTGCTGGTGGTGAGAGCCTAATCATTGAAGAACACTATGAGATACTTGAACACGCAATTAAGATGGGTTACGCAAAAGACCTTGAGCTACGTTACAACAGTAATGGCGTTGAATGGCGTGAAGACTTATTTGAACTGTGGAAAGAGTTTAAGCTAGTACGATTCCATTATAGTATTGACAGCATTAAAGAAATGAATGATTATATTCGTTACCCTAGTACGTGGAGTCGTCAAGAAGAAGTGTTCCATTTGTTAGACACACAAACAAGTGACAATGTAGAAATTACAATTGCCTGTGCTGTACAAGCATTAAACGTATACTACTTGCCAGACTTTATACAGTGGAAGCTGGAGCAACGATTTAAGAAGATTAACATGTGGCCGTTTGGTGCTGGTGGTATTAGTCAGCACTTTGTATACTGGCCCGCACACTTAAATGTCAAGAGTTTGCCCACTGACTTTAAAGCGAAGTGTAGAGCAAAATACGAGGCATGGTATCCCTGGTGGGAAGCCAATTGGGAGTTGGGCATTCCAACTTGGCATACTGGCAAAGTAGATTATGATACCTGGCGCAATGCCGAGTATGGTATTAAACGACTAGATGGTATTCTTAGCTTTATGGAAAGCGAAGACTGGAGTAGACGGTTACCAGAGATGCGAGAGTTTTTAAGTCTATGTGACCGTCAGCGAAACAATAGTTTCAGCGCAACATTCCCTGAGATGGCAGATATTTTTAAGGATATTAGATGACACGACTTGATATGCTTCTGTGTATTATTCCTAAGATAAATCCCGACGCTCCTACAGTAGGACCAGCGGTATTAAAATCACATCTTGTCGCAGAGGGATTTAGTTGTGAAGTGATGGATCTTAACATATTACTGTTCAGAGAATTTGAAAAGCACGGAGACATCGAATATTTTTTTAAAAATGATCGTATATTCAAAGACTACTTCGTCGATGCCGATGATTTTAAGGATAAATTATTAGACAAGTATTTGTATGTATTTGATGGTTGGATGGAGATATTCAAGCAAAAAAACCCACGGTGGGTTGGAATGAGTTTACTAAGTTCCTACAGTAGGACTGTTGCTACATTAATGTGTCGTATGATCAGAGAACAAATGCCAGATACTCGTATTGTATGGGGAGGAGCTGAAGTCAGTCACTGGACTGAACATATCTTACATGACGGGTTAATTGATTATTATATATGGGGAGACGGCGAACGAGCAATTATTGATCTGCTTAATGAAAATTTCAACGCTCCCGGAATCAATGGAGACAGTACGCAGTTGCCTGATCTGAGCGAGGTACACATTCCCGACTATGATGATATTGATTGGTCAATATATCACAAACTCAAATTCGAAAAGCCTGTTTATATAACTGGCAGCAGAGGATGTGTTAAGAGGTGCACATTTTGTAATGTATATGAAATTTGGCCCAATTATACCTATCGTACAGGCGAATCAATTGCGCAGGAGATTATTACTGTTAGAGAAAAATATGACCGTGTTACATTTCGTTTCACGGACAGTTTAATAAATGGCAGCATGAAGGCATTTAAAACCTTGTTAGAAGGATTATCAGATTATCGAAATACACATAATGACAACTTTAAGTGGGTAAGTCAATGGATCATTCGCTCTAAGAGCCAGTTTCCTGAAGAATGGTATATGAGAATGAAAGATGCCGGCGTCGAAGAACTCGAAATTGGCATGGAAAGTTTTGTAGAAAAGATACGTTATGATATGAAGAAAAAGTTCAAAGATGAGGATATGTGGTTCTGTCTTGAAATGTTACAAAAATATAAAATACCATGTACGCTAATGATGATTATAGGATGGCCCACAGAAACAGAGGAAGATCACCAAGAAACATTAGAAACTGTTAGAAAAATATACGATCTTGGATGGGCAACCAGCAAGGGAGATGATGGAGAAGTACCTCTTATATGGTTCAGCTTTGCTAACACACTTATGTTGGATGACACCCAGCCATTATGGCAAGAGATCAAGGATGACTTAGACTACTATAACGATGATATTGATTGGAGCTATAGAGGCAATGATCTTGCCACCAGAAATAGAAGATTCGACGAAGTAAATACGCTTATACATGAACTAACTGGGCAAAGAAAATCCTGGATGTTCGAGAAGAAAGAACAGGCATTGATTGCCACACTCGAAAATAGAAATTAAGAGGATATTTTATGAAAATAGCAATATTCGGTTGTAGCTGGTCTCATGGTGTAAAAAATATCAGTAACGGTTATAGTTGGCCACTGGCATTAAGTGAGCATCATCCAGACTGGGAAATTCACAACTATGCCCTTGGCGGAAGTAGTCTATCTTTTCAGGCATCATTATTAGATAATGTACTGGCTCATGATTCATATGATAAGATAGTTTTTCAATTGACTAATCCAGCTAGATTCACATACATGGCAGACGATGTAAACTTTGGCGATTATGTAATAAATTTATCAAAAAACTATCGAATGTTTGATATGTATGGCGACATATATAGAAACATTGTGTGTATAACATCTGGTGCTCTAGGATTGAATAAACACGACAGTTTCTGGAAGTTTCCAGTTGACAAATACGAATTTACAAAGATGTATTATTCATACGTAAATAGGCATATTAATAGAACAGAATATCGTGCGTTGGCACAATACGTGAAAAGTAAATCAGATATTGTATTCTTTCATAATGAGGATGTCTGTGATATAGGCGACATTCCAGTGATAATGGATCAAACAGGAAAGAAGTATGTTGTGGATAATGGTGAGCATTTTAATATTGATGGATCGAAATGGGTAGCAGACTGGGTGGAGAAACAATTATGAAAATAGCAATATTTGGATGTAGTTGGACTCACGGAGTCGGCACAGTGGAAAACTATTTGAACTGGCCGGAACTGTTTGCGCAAAGACTTCCAGAGCATGATATACGAAATTATGCTCTTGCTGGCACTTCTATTAATTTTCATATATATCTGCTGCGATGGGTTAAGCAACATGATCCTGCAGATCTTTATATATTTCAACTCACCAGACCAGAAAGATTTACATACTGGAAAGATAAGCAAAACTGGAATGATTATCTCATCGAAGAAAGATTGACGAATTATCGATCATTTGGTGATAATATAAAAGTTATCGTGGAACAAGATGAGAATAAAAATGTATTATATCATAGAGTAGGCAGACTTGTTATACAACTTATAAATCAATCTTCAAATTTGACCACTACCCCTGATATGATTAATCTGGCAAAATCATATTATTCTCATGTAAATGACGAAGCATTTCAGAACGAATGGGATATTGCTTCCGAATATGTAATGCAACATACGGATTGGTGCTATCAACAGACAGAAGGCGAATACAGAAAAAGAACTCATATTCCATGCTGGGAAGATATTCTCGGCGAGAAACAATGCAAGGAATACTGGGCACAAGGCTCACATATGGGCCGAGAAGGATTACAGATAACTGCCGATTGGGTATACGAAAACGTAAAGGATAAATTACTTGCCAAAATGTAACGCATTAACAAATCATATGTGTATAACAGTGGAAGGAAGTTGGCGACCGTGTTGTCGATTTAATAAATTCCCACATGTCGATATAACTAGTACTTCGTTTGGCGAATATAAAGGTAGTGACTTTTATCAAGATGTTATAACTGATATGGAAAATGGATGGGCAGATGGTTGTAAAAAATGCCAAAGTGAAGAAGCAAGAGACCAAACAAGTTTACGACAGGTACTAAACAGAGATTTATCCGGCACTACTGATGTTGAATATATTGAATTAAGTTTGAGTAATAAATGTAACCTAGCGTGTAAAATGTGTTCGCCTGCTTACAGCACATTGTGGAATAAACTAATTGACAATAATGATTCGTTACAGCAGTATCATCAAACTGTTAAAACTTCAAAGATTGACGTGCCCGGAATATTCAAAGACGTTGATATGAGTCAGGTAAAAAAGATAAAGTATCTGGGAGGTGAACCTTTCATTACTCCAGAGACAGGCGAACTTTTTGATTACTTAGCTGCTAACGGAAAAATGAGTGAAATAGAACTTGAGTGTAATACGAATTGTACATTGTTTCCTTCAAAGTGGCTAGCAGTGTTGGATAAGTTCAAGAAGGTAACTATTGAGTTAAGTTTGGATGGTGTCGAAGAGGTAAATGATTATGTTCGTCATGGCAAAACATGGAATACTATTGACCCAGTCATACACAAATGGAGCCAACACAGTAAAAATTCAAATGTAGATTTGAATATCTTCAGCACAGTACAAGCATACAATCTACATGATATGAAAAATGTAAAGGCATTGGCTGACAGTATCGGAGTTAAGCATTACAGTAGTTTGCTGGTAGTACCAGAATACTTGAGTGTCCATGTATTGCCCGCTGAATACCTAACTGAGATTAAGGATGATTACAATAAGAAGTATTATCCAAGCATAGAGAATAATAATTTACTTGACAAGTTCAAAGAATTCACGTATAATATAGACAACGTGACTGGATTACACATTGCTGATGTAATACCCACACTATACAAGCATATGGAGAAATAAAATGACTACACCCGATGAACCAGGATTTTATCAATTACCAATGGACCACCCTATTGCTATTGAGAACGTAAGACGACACAGTAGCAAGGCCGAGTGTGTAGAGAATGTATTTGATGCCGACGAGCTTGACTGGATGTGGAAGAATTCATTCACCGCAGATTACAATAAGCCACGGTTAAACCGCAACGGCACACTTATTATTGACGTTGATATGGAAATCATATATAATCGTTACAAGGAAAAGTTCGATAAGATTCTTGGACCAACCGCTGATAAATCACCCACCATTGGCGGTAACTATTTTATCACTCCGCAACAGTATGGTCTACACATGGACGCAATGCGTGAAAAAGGTTATAACGGAATGTTAGAAAATGTTCCTCTTAATCATCCACAGCGTAAGTACACAACCTGGAAGAATATCATTACTCCTCTTTGGATTGGTAGTCACTTGGATGAACTAGACGGCGGACAGATTGTATTCTTTGAGCAGCGTGATATTGGCTGGGCAAAGGTATACAACGGCGGCGCAGAAACTAAAAACATTGCTAGCATTTATGAGATTGTCACTGACTACAGTCACTTACAGTTTTATGACCGAGCAGGCACAGCAATGCCACAAAGTACTGAGCCATTTGATAAAGAGTTTCACACAAAATATATGAATACTCCATATAAAAGATTGGCAGGATTAAATGCCGAGGGCGTATTTGATTGGCGTACAGGATCTCCGTGTGTGTTTGACGCAGTACAGCTACATGCTACAAACGAAGGATCGTTAGATACTGAGCCGCGTAAAAAATGGAATAGTAAGATGGGCTTGCTTATGACATTTAGTATTGAATTAGATCCTGATCTATTAGAAGAATGGCAATCACTACAGGCAGCAATGTAGTGACATCTTGTAGCGAACCTCACAAACAAATACATTTTGATAGCAGAGGCAACATGGGCCCGTGTTGTCAGTATGTGGGAGAACGTCCAGAAACTGACAGCTTCGACGAATACTTAACTAGTGATTGGTTAGCCGATCTTAAAACAAGTCTTGATAGTGGAGAGCGAATAAGTGGATGTGACTTCTGTTGGCGCCAAGAAGACAGTGGTGCCAAAAGTATGCGCCAAAAAAGAAACGACTACTATGAGAATAAACCCGATCGAGGCGTTGAGCATATTATGATTACGTATGGTAATCAATGTAACACAGCGTGTAGAATATGTAATACCAGTCGCAGTAGTTTAATTGAAAAGCAGTACAAAGAAACAAAACATACTGTTACTGATCCTGCTTTATTGAAACTGGTTAGTAAGGAACATAACTGGAGTAAGACCAAGACTTGGTATAGAAATATCAATGACGATATCAATAGCCGTGCAGGCAATATTCGCAAGTTGGAAATTAGTGGCGGCGAGCCATTCATAAATGTTCACTTCGATCGGTTGATTGATCAGTTACTGGCAAGTGGCACTGACTTGCCTGGACTTAATATCACTACGAATGGTAGCTTCACACAAGAACAGATAGCTAAACTAGAACCATTCGACCATGTGCATATTAACTATAGCATAGACGGATGCGGTTCAGAGTTTTATGAGTACCTACGTTGGCCGCTAACATGGACAGACGCATTAGAAAAGATTGATATATTAAAGCAGTATCCTTGGCTGACATGTGAATTTGCCATCGTGCCACATAATCTAAACATTCTAAACTTAGCAGACAGTCTTAGATTCTTTAAAGAGTACACCGAATTCCAAGACAGATTTAAAATTGGATTTTGTTGGCTTAATGGAGCACCGTGGTATAGTCTGGGCAATACTCCGAAATCTGTTAGGCAGCAGGCAATCAATGACCTGTCTTCGGTTAATCTGGATAGCTATACGACAGAAGAGCGTGAGCAAGTTGCCGAACTAATAAATATCATCAGTAATGCTACGACAACTACTCACTTAGATATGTTAAAATCTCATATCGAACTAACAGATAGTTATAGAAAATGTGATACGTGGAGTATAATAGGTTGGCATTTTCTAGATATAGGATAATGATATGACTACTGATAACTTTCTCGACTTATGGAGTAACAGACGTAACTATAAGAGATTTGATCCAGCACAGCTTGTTTCCTCAGATTTAGAAACTAGATTAGATTGTGTATGGGACAGCGTGCCAATGCAATCACAGCCCGACGCTTATTTCAAAATACTAAAGTTAGGAACATCTGATATAGATATGAGAATACGTGAGCATCTAGTTAAAACTTTCTATTATAATGAAACAACAGAAATGCATGAAGTTGGAATCTTGACTGCCCCGTTGACTTATGTTATAATGGATGATCCTGATCAAAATAGCCAAAATCCTAAAAGCCAATCGTTTCATATTGGTCTACACGCAGGAGCAGTATTAGCAGAAACACTTCGATATGGATATGATTGTTCATTTTTTGAATGTTCGGTCGACGAGTGGAAGGATGAACATAAGAAACAATATCATGATCTGTTAAATGAGAAACTAGGCAGAGTTGTGTATACAGAGTTGCAATATCCGAAGACGACGATTAATATTGGCAAACATGTCGATGTATGGTGCGATGAAGGAGATTCGAAACAACCATGGGAATTATCCGACGGCACGACAATACTATATGAAGAAACTAGAACTGCTGATAACAATGTTAACAAAAAGCATAATTTATTTCTATGAAACCATTTTGTCAAGCAGCATGGACCACAATGTTATATGGCGGCGCCTATTCCGGGGGCGGAGTATCTCCTTGTTGTGAATGGAAAGGTGACATTTTTGATGGACCGATTGCCGAATATGAGCGCAGTGATTTCTTAGAAAACATTAAGGCACGGATGATTTCACATGATATGGAATTCATCAATGATAACTGTAGAGAATGCATCGAGGTTGAAAATCTTGGTGACATTAGTGCTAGACAGCATATACAAAAGCGAGTAGATTCGGATAACAAATACAACAAATACAACATTGGCAAGTTTAATAAAATAGACTATCGCCCAGATAACTTATGTAATTTAAAATGCCGTATGTGTAGTCCTGGTAGTTCAAGTCTGATTGAGGAAGAGCAGGTAAAGTTAAAATATATAGAACCCATTGTTCAGCGAGATACTGCCGATATTTTAACTTTTGATTTATCCGATACGAAGTCTCTCGCAATACTAGGCGGCGAGCCTACTGTTAATCCAAAAGTTTTTCCCCTGCTTGATAAGTTAATAGACGAAAAATTAAATGAGACAATACGGTTACAATACACCACTAACTGTACTAGTGTGAATGAGCCGTGGATGAAAAGAATTCGCCAATTTCCTATGGTTCATATTAATCTGAGTATCGACGCGGCTGGTAAAGCATATGAGTATATTCGCACAGGGGCGCAATGGGATAAAGTAAAAAATAATATTCCTAAAATAATCAAACTATCAGAGGAAGAGACCGATTATGCTATACAGATGGTAGTTCAGACCCATAGTTTTGCTATCATAGAAGATTGGTTCGAATACTTTTTACAGTTTCCTACTGGGAATATTAATATGACGCCGTTACAAGGCTATGCGGGAAAACTAAACTGTATTCCAGATCACATAAAAAAACAAAAGATAAGATATTTGGAATCCTTTAATCATCCAACTGCTAGAATGGCAATCAATCATTTCGAAATTGATCAGTATAATCCATTCGAAGCCGACAGATATTCGAGGCAGACTTCATGGCTGGACCATGTTCGTGGCACAAGCATATATGATCTTGATCCTATTTTTGAAGACATCTTAACAACGACCGAATTCCCACTGGCCTTCCAGCACTTGTCCTTGCCAGATGAATAGCTTTGGTCGGCGTTAGCTCAAAATCTGAACACACAGTAGCATAATCATTTTCGTACTTAGTCCAAAAGTATTCTGGTCCTAACTCTGTCATAAACTTAATTCCCATGCTTACTGATGCTTGGCTATTCATGTTAAAGTCATTCATTAATGTGACAGCGCCGACCGGCGTTTTACGAGCAAAGCGTAACCCTATGCGATTGCCACCCATGCCGCCTTTGCTTAGACTAATGCCTATAGTATGTATAGCAGGATGATCGAAGTTGAAGTCAATATCACGAATACAACTAATCCAAGCACCGTCTATATGTACAGGAATGTTGAGTTCACTACACCGATCCAGGATATTATCCATATCAGGATGAACATCTCCGTAGAATGGAAACGGCAACGCAATAAGTAATTCTTTATTGGGATCAAGAGTATCCACTGTGACGTATTCAATGTCAGGATTTAATCGCCAGTGATATTTGTAATCGTTCTCGAATGTTTGAAGTGTGCCACATCGCTGGTACAAATCATCAATAAACTGTGTGCAACCATTGATAATATCACGACGAGAGAACGCATCTAATCCTCTAAATGTACTGTACTTGTGATCTGCTAACCACTGTTCGAAGATAGCCGCAAACTGCTTGTCTAAATCACTGGTGTGTACTGGGTTATGTTGGTAAAAGCCGTCATAAAACTTGTTAATGTCACTGCTGTACATAGGCTGTGGTCTATCATATTGTAGCCACTCAGCAGTATATTCTCGGTTAATGTTATCTCGCATACGAATATTTATCTATTAACTGCGTACTAAATAATATATATAGAAAGATAAAACATGACAAAAACTAAACCAGACTTTAATCTCTCAGAGCACGAAATGTGGAAATGGGATCCAATGACAAATTATCTCACCGATTTGTTGCCAGACGAAACATTTGGTATATGTGTTAAACTAAGCGGGGGTGCTGACAGTAGCATTATCTATTACCGTCTTTGTAAAGAGATAGCGGAACGTAATTTAAATATTCCTATGTATGTCGCCACACTTGACACCGATATTAAACCATGGTATAGTCACTATGCGAAAAAAGTTATTGAGTTCACAGCAGAACGGACCGGTATCAGACCAGTCGAGCATAATATCACATTACTATCTCAGCCGTGGGATGACGCAAAATATACAAGTGTTCAGGACGAAGTCGCAAACAAGACACTTCATGAAGGCAAGACTAACGTTATGTTTGGAGGATTAACTCAGAACCCGCCTCCCGAAGATCAGGCAGCAGCAGCGATGATAGTTCCTGGAATTAAAGTCATTGCCGAACTTGACGATCCAGAATCATGGCCTACAGATAACCCTGAACGTCGATTTGAATACCCGCCACCCACGAATGAGTACGACACTGTGCTAAGACTATGTGGCAAAAGAGATATTCGCCGAGATGATCTTAGTGGAAAGGTCATCCGAGGACACGACATGGGCTCTGCTGATATGTCGTTTTATGCTATTCATCCATTTATTCATCATGATAAAAAAGAAAGCACTGCTCAGATGTATATAGATAACGATATGGTAGATGATCTTTTGCCTTTAACGTACAGTTGTGAGATGGATTACGATCATAATCGCAAAGTTAATCTTGATACAATTATGCGAACAGATTTGGCAGGTGGACCACGTTATGAGCAAGAGCATTGTGGAAGATGTTGGTTCTGTTTGGAAAGAGCATATGCGTTTGGGCGATTGACTTAACATATGAAACCCTGTATATTACCTTGGATAAACTTTAGTACAAACACCTTTGGGCGTCCACGGACATGTGGATATGCTGACCAACCTACTGTAAAACAAAACAGTAAGATGAAAAACAGCACTATCGAAAGTGAATGGAATAATGATTATTTTAAAAGTATACGCAAAGACTTTCTCAGTGGCGAGTGGCCAGAGAATTGTAAACGTTGTAAGTATGTTGAGGAATTGGATGGCAGTAGTAAGCGTATAGAAGAAAACAAATACCATTATGAAACAAATAAACATCTAATAGACACAACAGCACCTGACGGCAGTGTAGACTATTATCCTCCGCAGATTGACATCAGGGTTGGCACTATATGTAATCTAAAATGTATTCACTGCGGCACAGGCGCTAGTAGTAAATGGAATGAAGACAAGGATATGCTCAACAAGTATCCCAACACAGAGTTTTACAATACTGATAATAAATGGATAGAACAAGACAGTTACATATGGGATAACATAAAAGAAAATCTTGATTCAACCAAACGTTTTAATTTCCTAGGTGGCGAACCATTTGCTAACAAACAACACAATCGCTTTATTAGTGAAGTATACGATACGCCAGCAGCAAAAGAAATTGTATTATCATATGTAAGTAACGGAACCCTACTCACTGAAAAAATGTTCAGTCAGCTAGTACAGTTTAAAGAACTAATAATACGTTTAAGTTTAGATGCCATTGGTATTCCAGGAGAGTACTTTAGGTTTCCAATTAAATGGGATCAATTTAAAACCAAGCTAGAGTTAATGCAAAGGTTCGCAAAAGAGAACTCACACATCGACATTGGTGTACAGTGGACTTGTAGTAACGTAAGTATGTTTTACCTAACCGACACTTATGATTTTATCCGTCATGAGTATCCAGATATACGATTTATATTTTGTAATCATGTTGAATGGCCTGAACATATGAGTGCGCAAACATTGCCACTAGAGATTAAGATGATGGCAGCAGAACGTATACAAGCATATGACTTTGGTGATGATGCGGAGTATGTTCCATTTTATGTGAATCATATGCTTGAGAAAGATCGCTGGAGTGACCGTGGCACTGTATTCATGAACTACTTGGATGATTTAGATGCTGCCAGAAACATCAGTTGGCGCAAAAGTTTTAAGGAAATGGAATTAGAACAGCATGACCCTAGAACTAGTTGATGCCAGATGCGGCCAACGCGGTTATCCGCGAGTAACAAAATATGATGGATGCGACCAGCCTGATAAAAATAAGATTGCTTGGCGAAAAAGGATTGGCAATGACTATATCAACAATCCGCATTATATAGCACAGACCGAATTGGATATAACATACACGCTGAATAGTCGTGGATATAGATGTCCAGAATTTTCTGAAATTCCATGGAATGACTGTTATGTATTTCTTGGATGTAGTCATACCTACGGCACGGGCGTTGATGATAATGATACACTTCCCGCAGTGATTGAGCGGATGACTGGCATACAATGTATTAATCTAGGTATACCAGGAGGATGTAATCATTTTTCTGCTATCAACAGTGCAGCATTAATCAACGATGGATTTGTGCCACGAGGAATATTCTTTCAGCACACGTTTGAAAGTAGATGGTTTACGATGGAAGGCGAGGATGGAAATAATGTCAAAACACACACTGTTTCCAATAAGAATGATTCGGCACTGTACAAACAGTGGTTAATAAGCGAACGAACTTATAAACACAGTAATAAGATGACAATAGATACTGTTCGTGCTCTATGGAAAGACAGAACAACATTACAGGAATATTGGATTAATGGATCATCTATACTGCTAGATAATCAGAATGATTCTTGGAATAGTAAATGGCTGTCACGAGATGGACAACACTTCAATGCGGCACATCATGATCTTATAGCAGAGGATCTATTAAAAATTATAGAATGAGAAAATTATAATGATTATGATAAGTACATGCATAAGATATAATCGACAGAAGGAGAGAACATATGACGATAATTAATACAATTACTCAAAACATGACGGCGTATTTGGACCTGTTAGAAAATGAGCTTAAACTAGGAAGTAAATATCCACACACTGACAAGCACGAAGAGGCGAGTTTGAAAGATTTGAAACTTGCTCTTGAAGCATATTGTCTAGACTTGGCAGAAGATTCGACTAGGCACACGCACATGGCAGTAAGTCAGTACCACAAAGGACACAAGCGCCAAACGCAAACTATCGATGCGAATCTAAACGCCCATAGTCAATTAGTTGACATGATATGCGCAGAAAAAGATGTAACAGACGCGGAGAAGATCAAGTTAAAATCTCTTCACGGCATTATTCGTGATGCGTATCAGCTTGACACAT
>Ga0208643_1000911_pt1 | contig 17980 bp, 38 predicted proteins | sample VirMetDEL_Nov_12_FD_184516 | JGI IMG/M metagenome (GOLD analysis project Ga0208643, IMG submission 184516) | Aqueous microbial communities from the Delaware River and Bay under freshwater to marine salinity gradient to study organic matter... | ecosystem: Environmental > Aquatic > Marine >... | reverse complement strand
TTTGTATTTATATGGTTTTCAATTAGAACAAGGTTCTTATCCAACAAGCTATATCCCAACTAACGGACAAAGCGGTGGTGTTACTCGTTCAGCTGAAACTGCTAATAATTCGGGAGATGCTAATACGTTTAATGATTCAGAGGGTGTTTTGATGGCGGAGATTAGTGCTTTGGCTGATGATGGTACTTATAGGCAATTAGGAATTACAAACTTTCCGTCTCATAGTTATCAAGTTAATATTAGTTTAGAAACTAATTCAAATAAATTAGCTGGTGTTATTTTATCTAATAATGTTTACTATGTTTTAGATTATGAAGTTCAAGACACTAAAACTAAAAATAAGGTTGCTCTCAAATACAAGGTCAATGACTTGGCTTTTTATGTAAATGGTTTTAAAGTTAGTGCAATAAATACAGCTCCTATCTCAACTGGCTTAAATGTATTAAAATTTAGTGCTGGAAACAATACAGTCCCTTTCTACGGAAACACAAAACAAATACAATACTTCGATTCAGCATTAAACGATTCAGATTTAGAAAAATTAACGTCTTGGGTTAGTTTCGAAGATATGGCTAATGGTCAGCAGTATTCTATTAAATAGTTATGAATTACAAACAATATTTACTATATTAGTAGTATGGAAAAATGGAAAGACATAAAGGGTTACGAAGAGCTATACCAAGTAAGTAATCTTGGTAATGTAAAAAGTTTAGAAAGAAAAGTAAAATGTAAAGGCGGTGCTTTAAGGACTGTTAATAAAAAATTACTTAAACTATATTTAGACGGTAAAGGTTATTTGCAAGTGAAATTAAATAAAAAAGGAAACTATAAATCATTTAATACTCATAAGTTGGTTGCTATGTCATTTTTAGGTCATACACCTTGTGGACATAAAATAGTTGTAGACCATATAGATAATAACCCTTTAAATAATAATGTAGAAAATTTACAATTAATAACAAATAGAGAGAATTTATCTAAAGATAAAAAAGTAGGTACATCTAAATATGTTGGTGTTTTTGACAATGGTAGGGGAGTTAAGAGATGGAGAGCAAATATAAGTTTAGGTAAAAAAACAATAAATTTAGGTTCTTTTGACACAGAAGAAAGAGCATCAATAGCGTACAACTTTGCGTTAACACAATTAGATAAATTAACAGAATATAGTTTAACAAAATAAAATATGGCAAAAACTTATAAATTCGGTAACGGAACTTGGGCAACAAAGAAAGGTTCTACATTAGCGTATTCAGATACTAATAATGCGTTTAAACCTTTACCATTTTCATTTGAAAGAAATAGTATTGGAACAAGAGTAAACAAAGAGGGATTAATTGAAGTAGTTGGTAATGATATACCAAGAATAGATTATAAAGATAGTACAGATGGTGTTTTGTTGTTAGAGAATAGTTCTACAAATCTTATTACTTATTCAGAAGCGTTTGATAATGCTTATTGGAATAAAAGTGGAGTTAGTGAAACAAGTGGTTTTATTTCTCCCGATGGAACTGCTAATGCTTTTAAGTTAGTTGAAGATAATTTAAACTCAACTCACGGAATAGCTTCTACTGCAATACAAACGACAAGTAGTTTAAGTTATATTTCTTATGTTTTTGTTAAAAAATCAGAAAGGAATTGGGTTTATTTCAGAACAAATATAGGTAGTGCTTTTATTTACCAATGGTTTGATTTAACAAATAAAATTGCAGCAAGTTCAGTAGGAATTTTTAATGATGTTGGAGTTATTGAATATCCAAATGATTGGGTTATGTGTTATGTTAAAAAAACAGAAGCAAGTGGCTCTGCGAGACAAAATCAATGGTTTTTATCAACAGATGATTTAGTTCAAACATATCAAGGAGATGGAACAAGTGGTTTATACATTTGGGGTGCTATGCTCGAAGCCAATTCAGTAGCATCTTCCTACATCCCAACCAATGGCTCAACAGTCCAACGTGCTGCTGAAACTTGTAATGGAAGTGGTAATAGTGAGGTGTTTAATGATAGTCAAGGGGTGCTATTTGTTGATACTGCTGCGTTGTCTAATGATGGAACTATAAGAACATTTTCTTTGTCAAGTGGTTCTTCTTCTAATTCTGTAAGGGTTTATTTTGGAGCTAATAATACTATTAATTACAATGTTAAAGTAGATGGTGCTAATCAATTTACAGAAACATATACATTAAATAATCAAGAAGATTTTAATAGGGTAGCTTTAAAGTACAAACAAAACGATTTTTCTTTATGGTTAAATGGATTTGAAATAGAAGTAATCACAAGTGGAAACACTCCAATAGGTTTATCTAAAATTGCTTTTGATAGTGGAGATGGTGCTTCTGATTTTTACTCTAACACAAAAGAACTTGGCTACTACGATACTGCACTAACAGACGAAGAATTAGAATATATGACAAGCTATCGTTCATTAAACGAAATGGTAACAGAATTAAATTTAAACGCACTATAATATGAATACATTAAAATTTGGTAACGGAGAATGGTATGGTAAGAAAGATACTATCCTTGCGTATAATGATGAAAATTCTAATTTCAAGCCATTACCTTTTAGCTTTGACAGAGATACATCTGCTACAAGGGTTAACAAAGATGGTTTAATTGAAACAGTTGGTAGTGGAGAACCAAGAATTGATTATAAAGATGATAGTAAAGGAGCGTTGTTGTTAGAGCCAACAAGGAGTAATTTAATAACAAATTCAAATAATCTAACTACTTGGAATGGTGCAGCTATGACGAGGACTTTAGTTGATGATTTAATTAATCCATCAAATGGTTTAGATGCTTCTAAATTATTGCAAAGTGCATCTGGTGGTTATGCTTGGCTTTCAAGAACGTTTACTGGTAATGAAACATTTAGTGCTTTTGTAAAAAAAGATAGTTCAAATTTTGCAAGATTATATGCTGCAAATAATACTGTTTATTTTGATATTGTTAATGGCACAATAGAAACAGAAGTTGGTAGTGATATAACAGATAAATCTATTATTGATTACGGAAATGGTTGGTTTAGAATTTCAATGAGTGTAAATAGCACCGATGCAAGTTATGTAAGAATATATCCAGCATCAAGTGGTAGTTCTTCAAGTGGTACAAATAGTTTGTTTGTCTATGGCGCACAATTAGAACAAGGAAGCTACGCTACTTCGTACATACCAACACAAGGGGGTGCTGCAACGAGGGTGCAAGAAACCTCTGCAACTGTAAGTAACAATATAAACAACTTCGGAACAAGCAATTTCTCTTTATTTATAGAATCTTATATAAAAGAGGGTTATAATGCAAGACTTAAAAAAATGCAAACTTGGACAGCGAGAGGTTATGGATTTTATGTTAATGCTTATGGTTTAAGAGGTCGTGTTTATGGAGATTCTCAAATTGATACAAGTTATGTAGGAATAGGTTCTGTAATAAACAATTCTAAAAACAAAGCATTAATGGTTGTTGATAGAGTTTTAAATACAATAACTATATATTCAAATGGGGTAAATGTTCATTCTCAATCAATAGCTTCTATTGCTGGAGATTCTTTAGATAACACAAGTCCTTTAGAATTTCAAAGAGCAATAGATATAGAAGCTGGTTTAATTAATGACTTTAGAATATACAATACAGCATTAACCAACCAAGAATCGATAGCATTAACCAAAATATAAGGGTAACAAATACACACATTAAACCAACAAGAGTAAAATATAAAATTATGATTAAAATATCCAAATACGAATTTGATTCAAGAGAACAAGTTATTTCAAAGATTGCATCATTAGGTACTGCAACTGATGAAGATGGAAACGAATATCCAACCCACAAAAGTACTATTGTACAATTAGGTAACATTGTGTTAGAACAAGGAGAATATGATGAAGAGGGCGAAGAAATTACTGCTCCAATATTATCTGACAAATGGCATTTAGATGTTCTATGGAAAGAAGAGCAAATCAAAAGTGTTGATGAAGAAGCGGTAATTGACCAATATGGAAACATTGTAACTCCAGAAGTTGTATCTTATGACCATCCTTATGGTTGGAAATCTTATGCAGTTGATATCGATGGAGATGGTGTACATTCATTTTTAGGATTAAGTTATAACGCACATAAATTCTAATATGAAAGGTTGGGCAAAAGTTAAAGATTTATTTTGGTATTCCGATAGTGAACCAAACGAGGTGCTTATTGCTTTTTGTCACGTTGTTGCTTTACCATCTTCAATGATAATGGAATTTCAAAACCCTAATCCCCTTTTCATCATAGGGGGTATGGGTGCGGGATTGTTTCAGTTATGGGCAGTTCTATTCAAAGGTTGTTTAAAGTATCGTTTAATAGCAGTTCAGATAGCTTCTATTGTAGCAGTAATGACTGTTATAAATCTTTGTTTAGAGGGTTTAATGGAAGGTTCAAGAGTTGGTTGGATTATTATACTAATGTTTGCTTTTTGGAATACCATAAGAGTATTTAAAGAAAAAATAGACAGAGGATAATGGAGCAATACACACAAATAATAATTACAATAATTGGAGTTTTAGGTTCAGCATCTATTTGGAAATATTTAGAAGCAAGATTAAAATCAAAGTCAGAGCAAAAGAAAGTTGAACTACAAAACGATGATGGAGTGCAGTACAGAGATGATTTAAAAAATAGAGTACGAAACCTTGAATCGATGTTAGCAAACTCAAGTGATGAAAAAGATACTTTAAGAACACAAGTATTAGAATTAGTTGCAGAAGTTAATGCGTTAAGAGTTGAAGTTGATTACTTGAAAAGAGAAAACGAACGTTTAAAAAACAAATAATGAAGTTGACAAAGAACTTTAGTAAATCAGAATTTGATTGTAGCTGCGGATGTGATATGCCTTTAAGTGTTTTGCATAACGTTCAAAAGTTAGCAAACCAATTACAAGAACTACGAAACGTTGTAGGTAGTCCAATTAAAATCAATAGTGGATATAGATGTCCGAACTATAACGATAATGTCGTAAAAGGTGCTTCTAAAAACAGTCAACATAAACTTGGCAAAGCATCTGATATTGTTATTGAAGATATGACACCACAAGAAACGTTTGAATTAATTGATTTGTTAATTAACGAAGGAGAATTACTACAAGGTGGTTTGTCGGCATATTCTACTTTCACACACTACGATATAAGAAAAACTAAAGCACGTTGGTAGTTTAAAAATAATATCTGTAAAGATTAATTGATAAACTTAACAGATATAGACCAATATGTAAAGAAAATGGCAATGTAATAACTAAAAGTGATTATGGAGATAAACTTAATTTTATTAGTACCTAATGCAATGATGATTGGGTGGCAATATTACGAACCAGACGATAACTTTAACTATTCAGAGGTTAATATATTTTTATTCTTTGGACAGTTACAAATAAAATGGAACAAAGATGAATAAGATTTTAAGTTGGTTTACTGGTGGTGTAGTTAAGGAAGTAGGTAAGGTTATTGATAGTTTATTTACGTCTGATGAGGAGCGTTTAAAAGCCAAGAACGAGGTGTTTAAGGTACTGCAAGAACAACAGTTAGAATTACAGAAGCTACAAACAGAAATTGTATTGGCAGAAGCAAATGGTAATTGGTTACAAAGAAGTTGGCGACCTATCCTAATGTTGGCTTTTGGTTTTATTGTTATTTATGTAAAGTTTGTTGCACCATTATTTGGTTTACCTATTCCTCCTTTAGAGAATGAGTTCTGGAATCTTTTACAGTTAGGTATTGGTGGATATGTAGTTGGTAGAAGTGCAGAGAAGATAGCAGGTAATATTACAATAAATAAAAAATAATTACTTTTTATTTTTAGTTTCAGCTTTTTTTATATAACTTTACAATTTATTAATTAAGTATTTGTTTAAAACAATTATATTATTAAAAAATATTATTAAAAAAAAATAATAATAAAATATTATAATAATAAATAAATATAAGACTTAGGAGGTCTAATCAATAAAAAAAATATAAATATATTAAAAAAATGTGTTATTTAAGTGCATTTATTTGTATCTTTGATTATGCCTTACAAAAGGAAAAAATACAGTTCATCTTTACATAATGTAGAATACACAGACACTTACACTAAACAAATGGATAGTGAAGGATTGTCAGTACTTAAATGGAGTATGTTTGATAGTCCAGATACATTAGGTAGTGGTAAGATGTTTATGGAAAGTGAACCAGTATTTATATTAGATGAAGTCCTTAAAAAGGAAAGAATTAATGCTTTTGTTATGTTGGGATATGTAAGTAAGACTTACGGAAATAAATTAGCATTACCAAATAATAGTGGTCATAGAGTTGGTAAAGCTGTAAAAGTTAGATGTATTAATAAGATAAAAAGGTTCAAGATTATTAGGGGTCTTATTCAATACGGAATAGAAAGAATAGAGGTATCAAACGAATTCATATACTTTGATACTGACAACTACCTTAAAGAACCTACCTTTTTTTGTTTTTAATTATTTTGTTTATTTTTTAGTTTTAAGGGGAAGGTTTAATCAGCTTTCCTCTTTTTTTGTGATAATTTTAACATTTCTTTAACAGTTTTATTTAAAATACCTTTGTAGATTTGCAAAGAACAAACTAAATAAAACAAATATTATGGAAGAATCAAATTGTTGCGGAGCTTGTAGATTATGGGAAACAGACATCTGCTCTTACTGTAAAGAACACGCTGTTTTCTCAGATTGGGAACACGAAGCAAACGAAAGAATGAAGATTATTGCTCAAAATGGTAATGATGGACTACACTACAAAGAATCTATTATGGATAAATTAAAAGAAATCTGGAATTCAATTAACGTTATTAGAAGATGAGAGATAATAGATACACTCAGCAGGAAGTAGATAGTGCTATCAATAACTTAACAAGAAGCCTTGATGATTTAAACCTACAGAAAAAGTCTATTAATGAGCAAATAAAAAACATTAAGAAAAACATTAAGTTCTATGAAGAATTAGATTTTAGTCAACTAAAAGCATTTTAATTATGATTATTAACGAAGCAAGTTGGGAACAACTAAAAAAAACTATAGAGCATCATTTAAAATTAGATGACAATATAACTGATGTAGATATCAGATACCAAGTAAAAGAAACAGATGGTATAAAAAATATATTAAGATTTAATGCATTATTAAAATAATTTATTATACATTTGTAAAAACTAAGAAACATTATGAAAGATTTATTAGACTTTAAGAACCACAGAATAGAAGCTCTACAGAGCAAGATGTTTGATTTAGAACAAAAGATAGGAATCCTTGAAACCTATATCTTTGAACTAACTGACAAAGATTGCCCAGAAGAGTATAAGAAAATAGTTAAAAACCAATTATTAAAAACAGATTAAATTATGACAATTTTAGAAAAACTACAGAAGATTCAAGTAGAATTAACGGTTACTAAAAACCAAACAAACGCTTTCGGTAAGTATAAGTACCGTTCAGCAGAAGACATCTTAGAAGCAGTTAAACCTTTCGAAGATAAATACAAAGTAGTATTTAAGATTACAGATGAGCTTAAAGAATTAGGAGGACACGTTTATGTAGACTCAGAAGCTAAGGTAATTGACACAGAATCTACAGACAGAGAGAGTTCAATCTCATCTACTGCACAAGCTATTATAGACTTTCAAGCGAAAGGTATGCAGATGCCACAGAGAACTGGTGCAGCATCATCTTATGCAAAGAAGTACGCTTTAGGTAATTTATTGCTTATTGATGATAATAAGGATGCAGATGCAACTAACACGCACGGTAAGACCTCTCAGACGTCTTCTAAGCCAACTTTAAAGTTAGGTAGCCCAGAATACAACAAGGTAGTTAGTTTTATGGCTAAGGGAGGAGAATACGCTAAAGTTACCTTAAAGTATAATGTACCATCAGATGTTGAGAAACAATTAAAAAAGTAATATGAACGATATAGAAATGAAATCAACTAAAGAAGACCATTACAGACTATTCTTAAATGGAGTAGATGTAACTGGCGAACAAGAGAGAAGTGTGTTCAGACACATATTACAAACAATAGATAACGCAATAGATAACTAATATTAATAATTAAAACCAATAGAAATTATGAGCTTACAATTAACTGGAACAATTAAATTAATCGGAGAGGTACAAACATTTGACTCTGGATTTAGAAAAGTAGAATTTGTATTAACTACAAATGACGAGAAGTACCCACAAGACGTAAAGTTTGACATCTCACAAGACAAGGTAGATGACTTCTTGAAGTACAACAAGGTAGGTTCTTCTGTAGACGTTTCTTTTAACGTTAGAGGGAACGAATACAAAGACAAGTATTATGTGAACCTTTCTGCTTGGAAAGTGTTTAAAGCGGATGCTAATAAACCTGCAACTGATATTGGAGTACCAGTAGATGAGTTAGCTGTTGGGGATTTGCCATTCTAAACAGTTAAACTTTAATTCAAGAGGGGTGTTTGATAGCATCCCTTTTTTTACCACTAAAAACAAAACAAAATGACAGAACAAGAACTACGAGAACAGAACGACCATCTAATGTATATGGAAAAAATACAAGAGGACTGTGCTATTGATATAAATAAAAAAATAGAACACCCTCCAGTAGCTATTGGTTTCAAGACAAACAAAATAACTCTTAAAGATGGTAATGTAAAAGACTTCCCAACAGCAATTTGCACTTACGGTAACTTTAGCTTTATACAAGCACCTCCTAAGTCAATGAAGACATTCTTTGTTAGTTTATTGGCATCAGCTTTCTGTAACCCAAAAGGTACTCACACAAAAGGAATGAATTCTTTTAGAGAAGGTAAGCAATTTGTACACTTTGATACAGAACAAGGGGAATGGCATTCTCAGAGAGTGTTTCAAAGAATCCAATGGATGAACAAAGGGCTTAGTTTAGATTTTTACCATACATTTGCTTTAAGACAGATTAATTACAAAACAAGAATAGATTTTATAGAGTACTATTTAGACAACCTTAAACAAGGAGGCAAGAAAATTGGATTGGTCGTTATAGACGGTATTGCCGATTTAGTTTCAGATGTAAACAATCTTGAGGAATCTTCTGCTATAACTCAAAAGATTATGGCTTGGACATCAATGTACAATTGCCACATAGTTACAGTTATTCATAGTAATAACGGAAGTGATAAGCCAACTGGTCACTTAGGTAGCTTCCTTGAAAAAAAGGCGGAGACACAAATACAGTTAGTAAAAGATGAGAATAAATTAGGAGCAATAACAGTATCTTGCAAGAGAAGTAGAAGCACTCCTTTTGAATCGTTTGATTTTAAATTAGATGAGTCGGGTTTACCTACAATAATAGACCCAGATGATTTAAATAGTTTCTAAACACTTGTTTATAATTTTTATAAAAAGTTAATAACTATACTTGTTTAATACTTACAAGTATGGTTATTTTTCTTTTATGAAACAATCAAGAGACTTTAGACCTCGTCTAAAAGGTAATGTTTTAAAAGCATACAACAAACTTACAAGCCAAGAAAACAGAATACTTGTTATTGGCGATTTACACGAACCCTTCTGCTTAGAGGGGTATTTGCGTTTCTGCAAGGAAACATACGCTACTTACAACTGTAACAAGGTTGTATTCATTGGCGATATTATAGACTCACACTACAGTTCTTACCACGAAACAGATGCCGATGGCTTAGGTGGTGGAGATGAACTTGAGTTAGCTATCTCAAAACTAAAGAGATGGTACGATGCTTTCCCAGAAGCTGATGTTACATTAGGTAACCACGATAGGATTATTATCCGAAAAGCACAATCATCAAACATACCTTCTAAGTGGATTAAGAATATTGGAGAGGTGTTAGAAACTCCTAAATGGAACTTCGTTACTGATGTTTATTATGATGAAGTAAGATACGTTCACGGAGATAAGAGTGGTAAAGCAAGAATGGCTGCTAAGAGAGATATGGTATCTACTGTGTCTGGTCATTATCATACAGATTTTTATTGTGAATGGATGTTCGGTAAAACACGAGCAATCTTTGGTATGGCTGTAGGTTGCGGTATAGACTCCAAGTCTTATGCTATGGGCTATATGCAAGGAGGTAAGAAAGAAGCTATTGGTTGCGGTATCGTAGTTGGTGGTCATACTGCATTCAATGTAAAGATGGAGCTTTAATGGACTACAACAATGACTTCAAGTACGATTTAAAGGTTGGTCAAGTTAAGGAAGAGGAACTTGGAAAGATACTTAACAACTCTACAATAGAAGTTAAGTTTGATTTAAAAGCTCTTGAGACTGGTAATGTTTATGTTGAGTATTGGAGTAGAGGTCGTAAGTCTGGTATATCTAAGACAGAAGCTGAATACTATTGCTTTGCTTTTGGAAATACTTTCCATTTAATACCTACAGAAGAGCTTAGAGATAAATGTAGGAAGTATATCGGCACTAAGAGAGATAAAAAAGGAGGGGACTCCAATACTTCAAAAGGAATACTACTTCCGATAAAAGAACTCTTTTAATGACACACACCATAATATCTTCTATGTTCGTGATGCTGCCAAGAAAAACTAAGGCAGATAAGAAGGTGTCTCTCAATATGAATACTTACAGAAACTTACACCACTCTATTAGCGGACAAGCTAAGAAGAAGTACACAGAGGACGTTAGAGAGCAGTTAGAGGGCTTAATTATACAAACACCAGTAGAGATAACTTATAAGGTCTATAAACCTACTAAAAGACGTTTAGATAAGATGAATGTCATTAGTGTGGTTAGTAAGTTCTTACTTGATGCTATAACTGAATATGGTTGTTGGGAAGATGATAATGATATCCACGTCAAAACAGAAACAATTCTACCTACGGAACTTGATAGAGAGAACCCAAGAGTAGAAGTAATAATAAAAGAAATATAATGTTAGAAAAATTAGCAGTACATCACTCACTATGGGTTAAGATGTTAGTGAATATGGGCTGTAATAGAGAAGATGCTAAAGACCTTGTGCAGGATATGTATCTTAGGCTTAATAGATTAGTTAAAGACCCTAATAAGATGATGTATGGAGACGATGTCAATAGATATTATGTATGGACTACGTTAAGGAATATGTACTTCTCTAAGCTAAAAAGAGATAGGGCAAGTATATTTTACGAGCTATGGGATTCTGATGAAGGAGAGAATAGTGAATACGATGTGAGTGAAGACGAAGCATTTACCAAAATCACAAAACACATAGATGAAATAACTCGTGATTGGACTGTTTACGACAAGAAACTATTTGAACTTTACTTCATCAAAGGACTCTCTTTAAGGGCTATAGCAAAAGGTTCTAAGATAGGACTTACATCAATACATACGTCAATACTAAATTATAAACAAATATTAAGAGATAGCCTATCAGAGGATTTGATAGATTACTTTAACCAAGATTTCGATAAGATATGAAAGAAGACAAATACTATTTAGAATTAGAGCAGCAAGGATTCTACGAAACAGTAGACAGAAGGAGTAAGGATTACCGTGAGTATAAGAAATGGAAAGCAACCCATCTTAAAAAAGGGTATAAGGAATTGAAAGAAAGCGTAGCTAACCAACCAAAAGGTTTAGGGGATTCTATTGCTAAGATAACTAAAGCAACTGGTATAGATAAGGTTGTTAAAGTTGTTGCAGGAGAAGACTGTGGTTGTGATGAAAGAAAAAGTAAGTTAAATAAATTATTTAGCTACAAAAAGCTGGAGTGTATATCTGAAGAAGATTATGCTTACCTAAACAATTTCTTTAGTGGTTCTAAAGGCAAAGTAAATCATCATCAGAAGGTTAGGTTAATAGAAATATACAACTTTGCTTTTAATCAGAACGAGAAGACTACAACAAGTTGTTCTCCTTGTATATCAAGGGTAGTAAAAAACCTTAAAAAGTATTTGGAAGTGTAGAAATATTTCCATAGTTTTGTTGAAACTTAAAATAACAATATTATGGAAAAAACATATAAAGAAAAATTAGCCAGATGCTGGGAACATAACATTCATCCAGTAACTGGTTGGGTTAATGTAAAGAGAATTGACGATGATTTTTTAAGGCATAAAAGTAGAGAGTCTTATTTTGATTCAGAGCTATTCCTTTCAGAGCGCAAGGAAGATAGAGAAGAACGTAAAGAACTTGGTATATGAAAGTAATATTCGATGCTGATAGTTTAATTTACGCTTCTTGCTTTAAAAGTAAGGATGATAGATTGGATAAGGATGATTTGTTTGAAACAGATGTTGATGTTGCTTTTGAGAAGTTTACAGATGGTTTTCAGCGATGTTTATCCTTTTTAGAGGAAAGAGTAGCTGTAGATGAGGTAGTGTTCTGTAATGGCTCTATAAATAACTTTAGAAAAAACATAACTCCTACATACAAAGCTAATAGAACTGCAAAGAGACCAGAGATATTAGGAGCTTTACATAACTTAGTTAAGTTTACTTATGACTCTGTATGGGGAGATGGTGTAGAGACTGATGATGTGGTAGCTACATTATGGGCTGAAGAGGTTAAGAAGAATGGTGTTGACAATGTCATTATTATGTCACTTGACAAGGACTACAAGCAATTCCCTTGTTGGTTTTATGACTACAATTACAAGAATAGAGAGTTTATAAAGATTACAGAAGAGGAAGCACTTAACAACTTCTACTCTCAGATGATTATAGGGGATACTGCTGACAATATAAAGGTATGTAAGGGGTATGGCAAGGCTTATGCCTTAAAGCTCTTTAAAGACTCTAAAAGCGAGTTCTCTTTAATCAGTAAAACATACAGACTATACAAGCAAGTGTATGGAGATGAAGCGAGAGCTATGTTTGAACAATCTAAGTCATTACTAAAACTAAAAACAGACTGCTATGACCAAATTATCAGATAGTCAACAGATGATAGTGGATGACTATTTTAGTTACACTATACTTGAGATGCAAGAAGGTATGCCTAAATACATACTGCAAGAGGTTTTAGAGCATTACGAAGAGATGGAAGACTATTTGCCTTGTGCGGGAATAAAAAAAGCCTTAGATTGGTACGATACAAATAAATACGTCAAGGAATTGTATAACATAAATGAAGAGATAAACAAAATAGAATAAGAAATGAAAAAATATAATTTAGAGGTAGCTAATATGCTGTGTAATTACTTTTCTGAGCTTACTGGATTTGAGTTAGGCGGTAGAGGAAGAACACCTAAAGAAAGCTACCTAAGAGCGTTACTTTATAGGGTTCTAAAGGACTTAAACGATATGAATGATAGAGCTATAGCAAGACACTTTACTGAGGTTGTAGGAGATAGAAGAAATAGGTCTTCTGTTTATCACGCATTCAATAAAATGGATGTTTACTACACAACCTACGATGAGTTTAGAGATTACTACGATGTTTTCTTTAAAGATAGGGTAACAGAAAGAGAGGAGTTGGAGGCTAAGAAAGATAGGATTGAAGCAGCTAAGAAGGCTAATGAAGAGCGATTAAGAGAGATTACTTTATCTAAGATGGTTTCTTTTTCAGACTCCAAGAGGATTGAGATAAGTAAAATGATAGAAGGAGTTCCAGATGACAAGATACAAGATATAAGAGACCTAATAAGTTTAAGAATTAAGTCTTGGAGTTGGAAAGTAAAGAATGAGTACGAAATAATAGAAATTCAATAAACTAAAAGATATGAGAAGCACACAACCACATTACGATAACGGTAATTCATACGATTTAATTGACGTAATCAACGATTATAACATAAACTTCTGTAGAGGTAACATAATAAAGTATGTTATACGAGCAGGTAAAAAGAAAGATGAATTACAAGACTTGCTTAAAGCACAAGATTACTTGAACAGAGAGATAGAATTAATAAGAAAAAACAAATAAGAGATGGAAAGATTTGACAATGAATTAGACGAGTATTTAAGTAGAGAAGACAAGCAAAGTGAGTGTCAAGAGTGTGGTACACCGATAGATAAAGAGTTTGGCTACTGTAGTTGGGACTGCCATAAAGCATCAATGCTTTAAAACAAAAACAAGACACCTTAGTTAACTTATTATGAGCAATTCACAAGAGATTAAACCAACTGATGGAAGAAAAGGGAATAGTAGAAAGAAATCTATTCCTAAACTTCCAGTACCAGAGAAAGAAAGGTCTAATAAGCCGAGATTAAACGAAGCTAAGAAGAATAGAAAGAAGCAGTACGCTAAGAAAGCTATCAAGAATGTATTTGGTAGCGAAGTAAATGCTTTTGAGAGTTTAGCTAAGAAAGCTGAGGAAGGTAGCTACAACCATATGAAATTACTGTTAGATTTCGCTTATGGGGATGAGAAAGAAGAAACATCTACTAAAGTACAAGCACCTACTATAAACTTCTTTGGAGATAGTATAGAAGGTAAGAGAATTAAGGATAAAATTATAGATGTAACACCTAAAGATGAATAACATAAACATACACAAGAAGTACATACCTATTTTCAAAGATGATAGTAGGTATTTTGTTGTTACTGGAGGTAGGGGTAGTGGTAAGTCATTTGGAGTCAATGTATTCTTACTAAACCTTACTTATGAGAAAGGGCATAAGATTCTATTCTCACGATACACAATGATATCAGCCCATACGTCTATTATTCCAGAATTTATTGAGAAGATTAACATAATGGGTGTACACGAGGACTTTAGGATAACTAAGGATGAGATAATGAACTTAAAAACTGGTTCTTCTATCATATTTAAAGGTATTAGGACATCTTCTGGTAACCAAACAGCAGCACTTAAATCCCTTAACGGTATCACTACATTTGTAGTAGATGAAGCTGAAGAGCTTACAGATGAGAGTGTTTTTGATAAGATTGACTTCTCTATACGTTCATTAACAAAGCAAAACAGAGTTATACTGATTCTTAACCCAACTACTAAAGAGCATTGGATATATCAAAGGTTCTTTCAGAATGAAAATGTACTTGCAGCATCAAACCTAAAAAAAGGAGATGTTAGTTACATACACACAACCTATAAAGACAATAAAGATAATTTATCAGAGTCATTCTTAGGTAGAATATTTGAGATGAAGCGTAAAAGACCAGATAAGTATCAACACCAAATATTAGGAGGTTGGCTTGAGAAAGCTGAAGGTACAATTATTAGGAAATGGAGAGTTGGAGACTTTATACCTACAGAAACTACTTGCTATGGGCAGGATTTTGGATTTTCAGCCGATTTAACGACACTTGTGAAGATTTCGGTAGATAAACACGCAAGAAAGGTTTGGGTTAAGGAAATCTACGGAAAAGCCCATTTAAACACATCTGAGGTAGCTACAAGGAATAGAAATGAATGTGGTATGGATTTGATTATCTGTGATAACTCTGAACCCAGACTTATATCTGAGCTAAAGACATTAGGACTTAACATAAAGCCAACTATCAAGAAGAAAGGTAGTATCTTATCTGGTATTGCTCTTATGCAAGATTATGAGATAATAGTAGACAGAGGTTCTCACGGTATTATAAGAGAGCTGAACAACTATGTATGGAAAGATAAAGGGGAAGCACCAATAGATAAGTTTAATCACTTTATAGATGCGATTAGATACGGATTAATGTATTTAGTACAAGGAGTTAACTCTGGAGTTTATGTGATAAGAATTTTAATAATTATACTAACATTAGGTTATTCTGTTTAGTTTTTATATATTTGCTTAAATAAATTACTTATGACAACTCCAGTAAACAAAATAATACAAACTTTAGAGTCTATTTTAGAGCAATGCAAGGACAAGAAAGACTTAGCAACTCATAATCAAATAAAAGATAGTTCAATATACTACGAGGGAATGGTAGATGTATTGAGTTATGCTATAGGTTCTTTTAAGGACTTCTCTATTCAAGACGAGAACGAGTGGAGGAATGAGGTATATGAATCTGGATTTATAGATGGTGTTGATGGTAGAAGAGTTGTAGATGGTATTACAAAAAACAATTAGATGAAAGTATATTTAGTGTATAAAGAGCTTGGGATAGATGGAATTGATTCAAGTAGCATTAAGGTGTTTGAACACGAAAGAGATGCATTTGTGTATTCATTTGCATTAAAAACACATAAAGATTACAATGAAGATTATTATAGTGTAGAGGTTTTAGCACAAGAGGTAATATAAAAACATCTTATGTTTAATATGATGGGGGATGCAATTAATTTTGTCTCCCCTTTTTTTTGTTTAATATGATGGGGTAAAAAATATTTCCGTCTTTGTTATGATGGGGTATGTTTAATATGATGGGGTAACCCTATGTTTAATATGATGGGGGTCGTTTAATATGATGGGGGTCGTTTTGGTTTTTTGCCTTATTAAGAATGAAAATAAATAAATAAAATTTAACATTTTTTTGTTGTGTATGTTAATTAATTTGTTATTCGTGCACGTACATTCTATTAATAGTAAAAAAGGAACTTATTTTAATACTGTAAATTTATAGCTTTGATATTATTGGGTTACTATATAAAAAAACAAAAAAGTAGAAGTTTTTTATAAAAAAGTTTGTGTAATTAAAAAAAAGACTTATATTTGTGTAACGAAATTAATTAATCAATTTAAAAAACAAACAAAATGGTAGACGAAATTTTAATTATCGACAATTTAATAACTAAATTAAGCGACAAACATACTTTATTAGGTAAGCAAGGACACTCGTGGGTCGGGTTATTGAGGTCAGAAATTCGCTTTTCAATGGCTAAATTAATCGAAGCAAAAGAAGTATTAATTTGCATTAAATAAATAACTAAAAAAATAAACAAAATGAAAGAAACAATAAAATTTGAAAATGTAAGTATTTATGTAACTGGAGCAAATGGGGAACAATTTTTATACCACGAAAACAACGAATATAAAAATACCAAAAAAGAAGATGTTATAAAGGTCTTTAAGTTAGAACCTTTGTATTATGCAACTCATTTAGATGGTATCGAGGTTGGAACTTTTAAGAGTTTCAATACTTATAATTGGAACGCTCCTTTTACCCTTTGCGGTGTAATGTCTGAGGATATTTACGAGGGTGTCGCTTTGGTTAACATACATTTAGGGGGAGATGCTCGAGGCAATTACTCAGAAGCATATATTTGCGAAGAGCCAGAAGCGTTGCTTTCACAAAATGCACATTTGTCTATTGAATTAAGTAATGGAGATACCTACAATTTTGATTGTGATAATGGCGAAGCCTATTTTAACTTTGAAACATTTGACGCAATGTATATTGATTTTGAAGAGGAACTGACATTAGAGCAATTAGAGGAATTAAACGATAAAAACCAAAATTAAATAATATGATACAAATTAAAACAACAATTTTAAACAAGATAGTAAAAAGTAAAAAGGATTTTCTTTTATATGATATAAGCGAAGAAGGTATATTAACAAACTACATTTTAACGAATGATTTTAAAAGAAAAAAAGAGTTTAACGGTTTTAGGGTTGTTTCAACCATACAAGCAAATCACGAATTTATAAAAATATAGTATGAAGAAACTTTATACAAATAATAAATATAAAGACGAGTTAACAAGCTATGCACTACATTGCGGATACGCTCAAACAAGAAATAACAAAACATTGAGCGTTGTACATAGTATGTACAAAGTAGCATCACTTTACGAGGTTGAATATTTTAATACAATTAAAGAAGCAAGAAAATACTTATATTATGGAACGAAATAACGACTACTTAAATAGTGAATTTAATAAATTGGTTCTAAATTCCGATAAACCGTACAATATACATTTCTATGATTTTTACGGTAATAAAACTAAGTACCTTTCTATTGACTCAAAGAAACTAAATGAAATAATAAAAATAATAAAACTATGAAAACAGAAAACAACAATTTTGCCGAGTACCTCGAAAATTTTAATCAATGGTTAGACAATATTAATAATGATTTTTTAAACAATAACAATAAATAAAATGAAATATACTTTTAACGT
>Ga0208643_1000908_pt1 | contig 18003 bp, 26 predicted proteins | sample VirMetDEL_Nov_12_FD_184516 | JGI IMG/M metagenome (GOLD analysis project Ga0208643, IMG submission 184516) | Aqueous microbial communities from the Delaware River and Bay under freshwater to marine salinity gradient to study organic matter... | ecosystem: Environmental > Aquatic > Marine >... | reverse complement strand
ACAATGACTTGGCCTGACTCTGTGTGGGCTTTTGGTTCCCACCCTCGCTTCTGTAGCCTATCTGCGATCTGCTGACGTGAACTAGGGTTGAAGGGGAGTACCTTAGTCTTAGTCTTTAGTTCGATAATGTTAGGCTCAAACGTATGCACCATAATCTGTTTAAGTTCATCCCTGCGACCCGACAGCTTGGCGTAAAGTGCTGCTGCTTTTTCTTCGTCAAAGGGAAACCCAAAGGTCTGCTGCTCTAGGCAAATACGGTGGATGTCATGCTCCAAATCCATAGCGTCTTCACTGTAGTTTTTAGAGATGATCTTGTCGTGTAGTTTTACATTGACTAGCACGTCTTGGACGCAGTATTGGAGCATCTCTTTCGAGTATGTTTCCCAATCCGCAGTGACACCGTAGTCACCTTTGAGACACTTAAGGCGGTAGCCCCAAGCTTCCAGTGAGTGCCTACCTCTTAGCTTCGGGGGTAAGGTTTGATTAGTAGAATCAATCTCTCCTATGTTCCCCCATATAAGCCGACACTGTATTAACGTGTCTGTTAATTTAGCAGTAGTGTGCCAAGTAGGATAAAGCTTTTTAATTACCATCAGGTCGTAACCCATGATGTTATGCCCTATGAGTTCTTCAGCATCTGCTAGTAGCTTTAGACCCTCTTCGATATTCCCTGCCTCGGTGCTGAACTTCTGTAACTTCCGTGTAGTTAAGTTAGCTGCAACTATGCAGTGAATCTTAGTGACCTCATCAAGTAGGCCATTGGTTTCTAAATCGAATATATAACGCATAACATCCTCTCGTTGGAGTGATTAATTAAAGTCTGAAGCACCGAACACCGCTTGAACTTCAGGGGGATTACCCTTTACCATGCGGCCTGTTACTTCATCAAATAGCAAGTAGTCTGCCTTGCCTGTCCTACCTGTGTACCTACATTTAAGTACAGTTAACGTAGACGTATTCCGTTGGGTATCGTCTTCTTCCTGTTGATTCCGTGAGATTGCATAAACATTGTTAGACAGTTGCTTAATGGAGCCTGAGCCGCGAAGGTCATCCGAACTAGGCACGTAGCCCTCTTCAAACGATCTGCCCTGCGGTGCTTTCTTAAGGTGGCTTATCAAGCCTATGTAAATCCCTAACTCTTGAGTGAGCATCTTCAGGTTGTGCATGATTGAATCAATTGCTCTACGTTCATCTTGGCTGTCTTGTCCTAAGTCAGACACAAGTATAGAGAGATGGTCAATCCAGATAACCTTACAGTCTAACCCTGTAGCAAAGTAACGGACTTTGTTGTACAGGTCAGTCTCATCAAGAGAACCAAAGGCATCATAGACGTTAAGCCTAGAGTTACCTTTGTCATCCACTGCACCGAAGGTATCATCGAAGCCTTGCCAGTAATCCTCATCAGGTACAAACTCACGGACATCAGGAAGATTAAGGCGTTTGCCTATATGTATTCCTATGATGCCCTCGGCTGTATCTTCAAGGGGTTCCTCCAAGTGTATGAGGGCTTGGTTAAGGTCAGTGGTCTGCATGAAGTGATGTTGAAATTGTTTGATGAGAGTGGTCTTTCCCATACCTGTGCCTGACGTAAATACATCAAGTTCACCTAAGCGTATGCCGTAAGATTTTTGATTCATCCCTTCCATGAAATCAGGCCAAGCATAGCTTTGAATTTCAGGACGATCTTCTAATCTCTTACGTAGCTGTGAGCCACTGACAATACCTGCTGGTGAGTATGGTTCTGCACCCCACATGGCGGTGACAATCTCAGCACTTAATCCACGCTGTAGCATATCGCTGGCATCTTTCTGAGGTAGCCTAGCAATATGAGCCTTACGTGGAGGGAACAGTTCAGCAACTTTACGGGCAGCTTCTTGGCCCACATCGTCCATATCAAACATGATGTTCACACGGTCAAACGTGAGAAGCCATTCAATATTAGAACGCACTTGTTTGACTGCTGAAGCACAGCCATGACTTAAGGATACCGTAGGCCACTTATTCCCCTGCGCTTGACTAGCGGAAAGGGCATCTAACTCTCCCTCTACGATTGTCACCATCTTGCCACCACTAGGCCACAACCATTGACCATAAAGGGGGATGTTCTTAGTGTCTCCCAAGAACAAGAAGTCTTTGTTAGGGAAGCGTATCTTCTGCGCTATCGTCTGACCTTTCTTGTCCTTGTAATTAGCCACTTGGACTGCCGTACCTTTATAGTCGGACTTGGTGTAATCCCACAATACACACGTGCTGGCATCAAGCTTGCGCTTGTTCATATACACATGTTCGCCCTTGGGGATTAAACCTTGCTGCATCGGTGCCACCTCTCTGTTTGTCTGTTCGACATCTTCTGGAATATTTGAGTCACATGCAAAGCAATGACCCCACCCGTTACTATAGACGTGATAAGCGTCTGAACTTGTACACTTCGGGCAGGGTAACTTCCCTGCTAGGAGGTACGAATCTCCTTGATCTGACTCATCCATTCGCTCACCTCAAATACTGGACATGATTTATTCTGATCTAGGTCGTTATGACCAACTACTGCTGCATTGGGATAGATTTTAGTCATCACATCTACGAGTGAGTCTAAAGTGTCCCATTGCTTCTGAGTGAAGTTAGCCTCCGCATCACCGTCTTCATCCATGCCTCCGACTAAGCAAATCCCAAAACTATTGTGATTAAACGCCTTAACGTGCGCCCCACACTCATTCATTGCGCGTCCGTTTTCGATGGTTCCATCACGCCTGATAATCATGTGATAACCGCACCCAAGCCAGCCCCGCCTCTTATGCCACTGGTCGATTTCAGTGAAGCCAATGTCCATACTTGGTTTCGTGGCAGCACAGTGGATGACAATATAGTCAGTCCTCTTTCTTTCTTTCATCTAATGTTTCCTTAAGCCAAGCATCAGGCACACGCCCCTCACAATAAGCAAAGTTATACTTCTCTGCCCATTGCTGGTTTGTGTACCTTTTGGATTGAACTTTAGTGTTTAAGTTTTGGAATAAGAATCGAAATTCTTTGTCAGGATACTGCGCTTGGAGTAACCGCATTTTGCGACAGTCTTCATCCCTGAACCAACCCTTAGCCTCAATGTAAATGCCATTGGGTAGCTGGAAGTCAGGGAGGTATTTCCTTTCAACGACATAAGGTATTCGCTCATGCTCATATTGAAATTCAATACCCCTCTTGTTCAGATCAAAAGCCACACTCTTCTCAAGACCACTCCTGTATTTAGAAGTCTTCGTCTTCTTCTTCGCTGAAGTCACCGTCACTGCTGGTGTCTTCTTTTTCTGCGAACGGGCTGGTGTCTTCTTCAAAGGTGTATCCTTCTTCCGTATCAAACGGATTCTCTTCGCTGTTAAATTCACGAAGTTCAATTAACTGAACAGATTTAAGTCGTAGGGACACGCTGGCTTCTTTAGTAGACGCAAGCATGTAAGGAATAGTCTCAAAGGCGACTTTACATATAGAGCCATTGCCGATTGATAGTTCTTTAGTGATAGGTTGTCCCTTAGCATCGTAGACCACTGGCTTCTGTGTGAAGCTGTCGCCATTCTTCATCTCGACACGGGCCTTGAGTTTTACCTTGAACTCAATGAAGCCTGTCTCTTCACCGTCATCGTCAAGAAGCTGTTCGTAAGGTAGGCGTTTCACCATCTTGTTCTTCAGCTTGGGGTTCTTCTTTAACTCGCTGTTGTAGCAAGCATCCACCTGCTTATTCAACTCAGTAGTTAAAGCCTCGGCTTCATCTTCCTTAACCTTAAGGTTGATTGAATACTGACCTAGTGGGTTAAACTTTGTGTCAGGTGTAAACAACTTCACCCATTCAGCAGAGCCTTTAGGTGTTACTAACATTTTCTGTGCTGCCATAATCTGATACTCTCTTTATCGTTGGTACTTAGCTTCTAAGGTAGACACGTCAATGCCCTCCGCGAGAAGGGCCACTGTCATATCTAGTGGTACTGGTTGCCCATTGATGATGTAAAAAATCATAAGGGCTATCTGGTTTTCCATCCGCTACTCCGTCATTTCGGTACTGTAGTGTGTAACGGCACGTTAATGTTCTTTCAGCATTAGTGTGACAAGTCAAGCGTTAGTTAAAGAAATACTTAGAATGAATTACTTCATTAATGTCTAGGTTGCCACGCTTAGGTGCTTCATCGACTTCAGGCACAGACTTAAGCATCTGGTCTCGGAAGTCATTAATCACATCATGCTCGGTAAACATACGCACGTATTCCTCTCTTAAACATCTGGCTAATGTGGCAGCGTGTTTGGCTGTTGTTGAAAATGAGTCGTGTATCATCCAGTAATTTTTTAAAGGAGTGGGCTGCGATTGGCATTTTAGGATGGTCAGAATCAAGAAGCTGGAATCCAAACTGTGAATGAAATTGGGACAGAGTCCACTCGCTGCTTTCTTCTTGTCTACCTTCTGATAATCAGGGTTAGACAGACGGGGACGCATCAAATGACCATCAATGTGAGTCTGGATTCTCAGGCTCTTGTACTCAGGATATTGCTGAATAACTTTGAAGCCTGAAGGTGTCTGCCAGATAATAGGTATCTGTAACTTCGACACATCCCTAGCAATCTTAGTCATCCAATCCATACACTCTTGTGCGCTAACAACACATTCACTAATAGATGACCAGATCACTTTAGCTAAGTAGAAGGTGCTTCTTATAAAAGCATCCTCATCTTTACCAAAGGGATTAATAGCCTTACCACTGTCAAACTTTTCGGTCAGCTTGTCACGCACTGAGTCCCTGCATGAGAACAAGGTAGCTGAATAAACTTTGGTCATCGTTGGGGTTTTAGTTAAAAAGCGTGTCACTAAACCTGACTCAAGCCAAGCCTTAGCCCATACAGACTCGTCAGTGGACAGTAAAGCTTCTTCCATTAGCTTACGCTCCGTTATTTCTGCCACGTCCCTATAGACATCTGCGGGAGTCTCAGAGGCAGTTACATTAGTAGCCTTTGCACCTGCTTCATCCCTAAGCATAGAGGAATATATCTGTAAGCCAGAGTTGGTTGCATCTAATGCTATTCCTATGTGTGATACGAACCCGTAACCCTCACGTTGGAACGCTGCAATCTCAAAGCAAGCCGCTAGGAAATTCCAAGGGTCTTCACAATCTTTCCAGCTTGTGTTGTTCAATGGGTCGTTATCAATCGCTATGATTTCAGGCATCATTTCCTCAATCAAACGTATACGCTCGGCAATGGTCTTCTTGTCGTATCCGAACACATTGGCTGCATGATGATACAACCACGTTAACTCTTCATAGGTGTCAATTGGTGCGCCATTAGCAAGCGTCAGTTGAGCCTTAATAATTGAGTTAGCTTGAGGGCTAAGGTACTGAGCAATCGGGTACACACGACCCCTATAATCACATTGATAAATGAAGTGTAATGCAGGGAACTTTTGGAACCTTTCAGCTACCTTAAGAGAGAGTTCAAACGACACTTGTTTGCTAAGGTTTGAGGTGTTTTTCTCATAGAGTCCTTGGCATACTTTTTTGTACTTCCAAAGCACGTGCTGTTCTTCTTCAGACAGGTCTCTTGTTCTGACATCAGGGAACGGGGAAGGAGGCATTTCTATCTCTCCCCTAGCGGGTATCCCACCCCATGACATGTCTGATTCCCAACACTGTCTTTGTAGCTTAATGATGCGCTTGTTGATCTTAAATGCTGTCTGTTGCAATGCGTTAACACCGTCAATAGTTTTCTGCATACAAGGGTCTCCGTCTAACTCTTCTAACAAGGCTCTATTACGAGTCTTAATCATACTGAACTTACGAATCCATACCTTACTGTGGGTCACGTTAGAAGTTACAGTCTTCCAATCTTTTGGAGGTATGACAAAGGGTAAGGCTTCAGGGGTCAGGACTTCAGACATGGCGTTAACATCCCTAATCCAATCCAAGATTTCAGGTGTCGCGTTTAGATGGTACGTGGTCTTTTTATTAGCCGTTCTTACCATATTAATTTTCACCATGCCTGTAGTCTGAATAACAACATCCACCAGCTTAGAACCAATATGGTGCAGTTCAGGAGTGGCCCAAGTGTTGTACATTGTGTTGGCCTTATCTGCTGCCTTACGCATAGTAAGTTTCTTATGGTGGCGTGAAGCCTTACGTTTCGCCACGTAGTCCATAGTCGATTTGAACCACAGCTTATTGTTCTGCTGAAACTTATCCCCTAAGTGTTGGTCGTGAATAGACTGACCGATTGCTACACAGACTTGAGTTAGTGTGATTGATTTACTAATGCCATTTACGATGGTCTTAAGTGCGAGATACGAACACACCTCCAAGTCTAAAGTTGAGAGTATCTTAGCTGCTGTAGCATGGACACCAGCATCACCATTGAGTGATATACGGATGTATTTATCTAACTCTACAACCATCTTATCAATGCTTTGTTTCATCAATAAGTTTCCATAGTTACTGTCAGCTTCTAACCCTTTCTCTTGGGTCTTAACAAGATTCTTACGGTAACGCTTAATACCTTTATCTAACATCTCTTGCTCCATATCGCATTGGATGTTGAAGAGTTCTTTAGCTGTGTATTGGTATGACATAGGGGACTACCTCTTAGGGAGATACAGGGGTTGGCTTATGACGGTACGCTAATGTTCTTTCAGCATTAGTGTGACAAGTCAAGTAAAATAGAGAGTTTTTTACCACTGATTACGACTAGAATTACAATTTGGATGGTAATGGGTTAAATCCCCTGCATATAGGACGCAAGGTGTTTGAAGGGGTCTTAAGGGTCTGTAGGGCTTGAGGGGTATAGGTCTTAGATGTTTGAACATGTAGGCATGAACTAGCGAGAGCATTTTAAGTCACCTTTGTGATAGGTAGTTGATAGGTAAGCCATTGAAAAGGCTCAGATAAATAATAGGGGTGATTACACTTTTACCACTGGATTGGTAAATTACCACTGAGGATTACCACCGATACTCACCGATGACCAAACATCCCCCTAGTGGTGCCTTGGGCGGGACTTGAACCCGCATGTCCGAAGACGCGAGATTTTAAATCTCGTATGTATACCAATTCCATCACCAAGGCTTAGGGGTAAAACCTCTCCGAAGAGAGGGCGTGATTATACATTATGGTTCGAGAACCGCAAGGGCATCACTAAGGTTTTTAGGGCTAAGGTGAGCATAGCGTAATGTGGTCGTTATGGTCTTATGTCCCATCCACTGCTGAACAGTCGCTAGGGAAACTCCACGTTGCACTAAACGGCTTGCGGTAGTGTGTCTGAAACAATGTAGGACTACATCGTCAAGTTCTAAATGATACCGTACCCTGTCCCAATGATCTGATAATGTCTCAGGTAACACGGGAAATAACTTAGGGGTAGTCGCTGTCACTGAGCGTCTTTTAATGACCTCTTGAACTCGCGCTGTCATAGGTACTGACCTCGCCTTGCCGTTCTTAGTCTTCCATAGGTTTAGCATACCCTCGCTCACGTCAGACTTAGTAAGCCTACATAACTCACTGCGCCTTAAACCAGTGTCAATAAGAACCGTTATGGAATCCTTCAGATCAGGTAGGCTCCATTGGTCAAGCGTGTGCATGATTGCTACCTCTTCTTCAGGAGTCACAAAGCGCACTCGACCTTCTGGCTCACGCTTACGGTGGACAATAGGCATACGTCGCAATTGGATACATTCGTCAGCGTGTTTGAGGGTTTTCGATAGGGTCGCTAGCTTACGATTGATCGTGCCATTAGCGTTACCCTTGCCCTTTAAATGACTAATCCAGATGTCGATACCGTCTGTAGTGATGTCATTTATATTAGTCTTACTACCGAAGTAAGCGTTAATTTCAGTCATCTTGTGCCTAGCTTTTTCAGGTGCTGAATTGTCCTGCCAATATAAGCGATATGTCTTATCCAACCAGTAAGCTAGGGAGGTATCTTGAAGAGTCTGAGTGTTACTAGAGTTGCTAGGGTATGTGACACCCTTGCCATTCTTAAGGTCACTACGCGCTGTAATTTCCCATATCTGAGCGTCAGCTTCGCAAGTAAAACCACCCGCCCTGAAACGCTCACCGTTGGTCATAAATGTGCTAGTAAATAGACCGCCTTTTTGTGTAGTTATAGCCATGATTAAATCCTTATTTATTTATAGTCAAACACGCAAAAGCACAGTGATTAAACTGTGCCTTGCTATAGTGTTTTAAGGGGTTGTTTTAGGAGTCGGAAAGACGCCCTAAGATGCTGTTTAAAAAGCGTTCACCTTTGGGGGTGATGCGTATGATTTTCTCGTTGCGTTTCATTGGGTTTTCGTGGGTTTCTACAAGACCTGTACCTTCCTTACGGTGACGGTTAATCGTAGTGTGAGCCAAGATATTACGACTAGCAGATGAGCTAGTAGTGTGTAGCTTGTGCGCTATTTGTCTCACTGTGGCTGCATCTTCTTCGTCTTCCAAAACTTTGGCATAGAGGAACGCTAACAATGTCTGAGTCGGCATGTCGGCATCAAGTGTGCGAAACTGTTCAATACAGTCTATGAACATCGTTAAACTCTTGCGTTGTGGGTTAGTTAAAGTGTTAGACATTGTCGCTCTCCGTATTGTTTGGCCCATTTGGGCCTTGGGCGTTTAAGTTGTTGCCGAAGTTAGTTTTTATAAATTCAAAAATAGGTTCGTCCTTTCCAAACTCAGGTTCGGTATCTGCAAAAGGGTCGGTATGGATTAAGTGCCAAGGCCATTGATCTTCTTGCATCCAAGCTTTCTTTTTGGAGCGATTGTTATTAAGTTGTTGAACTAGCATTTTCGTGTACCTCCGTGTCGTTATTGTTTTTGGGATGTTTAGATAACTCTAGTTCAACCCTAAGAATCCTGCATATTACTAATTCCCTGCTGAAGTAGAAGTGGTAAGGCGTAAAGAACGTACCTCTACCCCACCTGCACAAGTGCAAGTCCCAATTCGTACCAAATGGTTTAGATAAAAACATTCGTTTTAATACTCCGTTAATTGAATGTCGCGCATGTGTGCTAATGGCACGATTGCCAAAATATCACAATTACGCGGTTGGTTAAAGTGCTGCTATAAATTTGCCTTCGCTAATGATAGGTGGTTGATAGGTGAAAAAATAAACAGGCACAAAAAAACCAGCGTTTTTAAGGCTGGCTTCATGTGCGCTGGTGGTTTTAGATAGACATATCAATTTCCTCTCCTGCTTCTATAGGTTTCCAAAAGGGGCCGAAAGGCTTCACTCTCATAGTGGGCTGGCTTAATCATTCGTCACCTCCTTTGCATAAATGTATTGATCGTCACCTACACTCTCAATGAATCCTTTAGATATTCCAGCTTCTATAAGTTGCTCAGAATCCATCTCGAAGTTCATATCAGGTGCATGTTTATTGAAAAACTCACTCTCAGTAAATGTATTAGTATGGTTCATTTCTTAACCCTCGCTCTTAATGCTTCGTGGAAGTCCTTAGCAATGACTAAGCCATTACCCTCGCGCTTACCTTTAACTTTAATTGTACTATACGCTCGCTTTTGTTTATATATCATACGTCACCTCGTAATAGTTCATAAAGACAACCAGCGATTGCGCCAGTAATCAAAAGGCTTGGCACTCCGAAAACAAGAGGCCAAGTGTGTGGTAAAAAGACCACGTTAAATAGTGTGATTGAGTCCATAATTTTGCCTCGCTTGATAGGTAGTTATGATAGGTGAACATACGCGCTGAATAAGAACAGACACGCGGTTACGGTTAATAGGAAAACTAGCAGCGAGATTGCTGCCAGTTCTGTGAGTCTTGCCTTGCGTTCTCTAGGTCTCATCGGTAATCCTCGATTTCTCCAGTGCCTACTAGATCGTTATAAAAGTCCACCACGGCAGCTGTGGCATCTTCAATATTCTTAATATCCATATCGGTGAAACAGTCCGTATTAACCCAGTCAAAAGATGAGTTGGTGCGTTGATATATATTGATGGTCTTGCCACCATGCCAGCGCATTTGTAGGTCATCTTCGGGTTGCCATGTTGTGTGAGTTTTCATTGGTCTTGCTCCTTTAGTTCTACTTCGCAAAGTTCGTTGCACTCATGGCAAATATACTCAGGGTCATACTCGCGCTTGTGCGTGGTTGAGCCGCAACAATCAGAGACATAAACAGGCTTCGCATCTTCTATCTTTTGTGCAAGTGCCGCGTGATTATCTAAGGCTTTTTCTAAGCGACTACAGGTAAAGCTATAGTCAGCAAAAGATATTGCACAGCGTTGAAACAAGATCGACTCAGCATCAACATCAGCCTGTAAAGCATCAACCTTGGCTTGTAAGCGTTCTAAATAAATATCGTCAGTCATTGGGTAATACCTCGTATTGGTTATTGGTTATTGGTTTGTGGTAACAGCTTCAGGGGAATTGAAGCCGCTACACCAAAACAACAGGTCTAATCTATTTTTGAAATTACATACTTAGCTTTATTAATCCACCGCCTAGCAGTTTCTGTACCGCCACGGGCCATAGATTCTTGAGCGTCACTGAGTATGCTCATGGCTAACATCTTGGCGTCACCCATTGAGTCCTCTCGCATCTCGTCCATCTCGGCAAAAGTTGCTCCGAACATTTGTACTTGCGCTGCTTCAGTCATTCTAGTCATTGGGCTAACTCCTGCTGTACTAAGTTGTTATAAATCTCAAGACCGTTATCAGTCAGGGTTATGCCTGAACGTGCTGGTTTGAAATACGTTGTAATTTTGCTCAAGCGGCTGTACTTCTCAGACCATTGGCCCTCATGGTATTGAGTAAGAAATAAGTAGTGCGCCTCGACAATATCGAATCTATTAAATTCCATTGGTTAATACCTCTTGGTTAGGGTTGGGCAAATAGTTTTTAAAGCCGTGTATATATGTTCGTCAGTAAGGTCATTTAAGCCGTAAAGGTTTGAACTAACCCAACTGCTAACACCTGCGCCAAACAACAAGTCAAAGCAAAACCTGCGTTGTAAGTCTTTGGTGCGATCAGACCTTGAGAATTGGCCTAGCTCATACTCATTAACTACGTTGGGGTAATTAGCTAAAACGGTTTCTATAGAGTCCTTGAGGTATGCGTAGTTTTTGGGGGTGATTTTCATTGGGTAAATCCTTATTCGTGATAGTTGGTATTGATAGGTGGCCCGAAAAGACCACCCATGATAATTGAACATAAGTGTGACGATTAGGCCGCAACTTCTGCGACCTCTTCGACCTCATAGCTATAGTCATTGAGTAGATCAATAGCTTTCTGCGCCTTGCTTGCGGCTTGGAATAAGAACTTAGGGTCAGACCTTAGTTTCTTAATCCAAGACTTAATGTATTGAGCATGGTCAGGCCGCACGTCATTGCTTATGCCTAGTTGGGCGCAAAGGAACGTAGCACCTAACTCTGCAATCAATTCCTCAAAAGCGTAGGCGTCATCACCGAATTGCTTGCCCTTTACACGGTCAAGGCGTTCAGGGTTACCCGTCCAGTGTGTTAGCTCATGCAACAGCGTTGAGTAATAAGATTCCGTAGCAGTGCTGGTATCTGTATCAATGAATAACTCACGCGCTGGCATGTTTACAAAGTCCTGACGCGGGTTGTAATACGCTTGCGCTTCGCCAGTTCTGACATCTGCGCCAGTGTTCAATACCCATTCGTCAACATGAGGTAAGGTCTGCACTTTGCAGTCAATAGGCGTAGGTGCTACATACTCGTAACCCTCGACTTGGTCAGCATTGAATACCGTATAGTTACGCAAGATCATAAATGATTCATCGTTGCCCTTGGCATCCTTACGCTTCACTGGTTGCCAGAACACAATGCCAGTGCCTTTAGAACCCTTAAGGACTTGTGCGCCTTTGTCAGCCCATTGCTTATACGTGGCCCATACAGGCGTTGAACGTCCCGCCAAAAGCAACAGATTGATACCGCGATAAGTTTTGTTAGATACAGCGTTGATAGGTAGTGACGATAAGGCCGCGCCAGATACCCAAGGCTTGACCCAATCAGTCCCGTTAGTTTCCATAAGGTCTGCAATCTTGTTAGCTATTGCAGTCATTGTTTCGGTTTGCTTGCTCATAATTATTCTCCTTGTTGAAGTTCAGCTATTGCTAGATCAATTTTGTACCATGTAAAGTCGGCGTTTAGTTCAGGACAAGTCCACAAGTAATCGTAAAGACTCTCAATGGTCTCGAAAGGTATACCGTTTACAGTAATTAGCTTGCTCATAATAAATACTCACTGGTTGGTTGGTTTAACGAAACGTCTCAGTGTTACCTTTATAGGCAATTCGTGTTCAACACTGTTGGTAGACGTTTAAGTAAAACAACTAATTTTCATTTGGTTCACACTAGTCAGGCTTCGGGCCAGCTTGCGCTGTTCAACCCTCCACTTCACCTAATGCTTATCAATGCTCGCTCAGTCTGCGAATGACGGTCTTGAGTCGCTGCTCTATCCGCCCCTAGCACCACTTGTATCCCGCCAACTAGGAGCGGTACCAACAAGGCTTGTTGCTGCGTTGTTGATGGCATTAAATATACAGGGGATGTTTGGTATTGTCAAGGCCTAAGTGTTATTAGAACATATATAATAGTGTATATAGGTGGCTGTTTGATGCTGTAGGGTCATCAAGATGATAAAAGTGATAAAAAGAAAACAATAGGTAATGAAAACGAAAACAGTAGGTAGGAAAAACAGAGAGTTTTATAAGGTCTAGTGGTCGGCTGATAGGTGCTTGATAGGTGGCTTTCAGGGCATTATGAGTCCTAAAGAGCATATCGTATGCCCTAGAAACCCTAGTAAAATCAATGACTTAGCGCATCTTGATGGTAATCGGCTGGTAATCCAGCTTTCAAAAGGGTTTCCAAGGGGTCTAGGGGGGTATTCCCGCACGATTATCATTAAAAAAGGGTAACATATTTTTAGTTACAATTCTTAAAGACCCCTAAAGACCACCGAAGAACCCCTTAACAATCTTGAAGACTAGACCACCCCCTTAGCTTGATGCCTATGTGTTCTTATAGAGACTATCTGTAGGTAGGTATGTAAGATACTACTACTACATTGCGCTATGTATCTTGAAGTACCACTCTTAGGGAGGCAACGAGTTCCCCTTAGAACGGTACGCTAATTCGTAAACAAGGGGGGTCAGTGAAAGCCCCACAGCACTAAGGCTGTAGAGCGTTTTCAAACACGGCTTTACTAAATCCAAGAGTTATAGCTGACCTTTTCACTAGAAGTGTTAAGGTTTCCTATGAATTTATCTAACTCTAGGTCTAATAATTCACTGTGTCTCTCTAGCATTAGCTCGTCTGCATCTGTAGCCATTTGTTCGACCCAATAGGTTGTAGCCATTGCTAGGGCATCCAAACGGTCATCATGGGCTAACGCTCCACGGTCTTTAGTTATCCTAGTCATCTGGTAGAACAGTGAGTATCTCTGAGCTATGTCATTAGGATACTTCTGAATCGAATCGTAGTCCTTCTGTATGACATCCTTATCGAACACTAGCCTGTGTTGGTTCATCACTGGCTCAAGAGTGTCAATGATTCTTAACTCTTTCTGTTTGCTATGTCTGACTTCTTCCAAGGTCACAGGGTATGCTTTAGTAAAGTAAGGTTTGATTAGTTCACTGAACATACCGTCACCGAAGTTACTTTCTACTAGCACATAGTTCACCTTGTTTCTCTTAGCAATGTCTACTAAAGACTCTAGCGTCTGCCCTGAGTAACCACCGTCTACACCACCAGCATCGGGGCAGTAGAGAAAGCCATTGAGCATCTTAAGGACACAATAGGAGGTCTCATCACTACCACGACCAGAGGGGTCTATCGCCATGACTGAACCTGAGTAATCTACCCAATCACCAGTAAGCTTAAATGGCTCGTAGAAGCGGTCTCCACGCATCCCTAAGTTGGGTACGTCTTTGACTTCTAGGTGGCTTAGAGTACCGTGTATTGGCTTCTCAGGAGCCTTAGAGATGTCTACTGACATTACTATGAGGTCTTTAAGCTTGAGGGGGTGTCTGTCTGCATCGCTTAAGCTTGTGTCTAGTTGGAACTGTAGTGCATACCCTGAGCGTCCATAAGATAACTCACGTTCTAGTAAGTCTTCTTCATCGAATCTTGCGGGGTCTGTAGGGTTCCATTCAATACTAGGGTCAGCCTCAAGTTCTAACATAAGGCTAGGAGCGATACGATCACCGTACCTGTTTACTTGGTCTGCTTTAGGATACCTAGAGGGCCATATACGAGTTACGTATCCCTTGTCCTGTAGAGCATCATATAGGGACTCTTCGGTCTGAGGTGTCCCAAGGTAGATGATCTTAGAGGTGTCTAAAGGCTTCAGTACGGCATCGAACTCAGTCACTAGGGTCGTAAGCTTCTCACGCATCTGTTGAGTCTGTGAGTTGTTAGGAACCTCAATGTCATCTGCAATGATAAGGTCTGCGCGTGAGCCTGTTAGCTGACCAGTAATACCCACCGACTTAACACTAGGACTGTGTGAGGCCATAGCACCTTGAACATTAAAGGCTATCCTACTCCATAGTTGGTCTTTGTCGGGGATAAGATGGGCCAGTAGTGGCATTTCCATAATGAGTCTTTGAGTAAACATAGAGAACGCATCTGCACGTTCCTTACTCGCTGACACCACCATGATCTTTAGGTCAGGGTCTAGCATTAAACGCCACACCACATAAGCACTGGTAATGTAGGACTTACCTACACCACGAAAGGCTTGGATGATGGAACGCTTAGGGCTAGTCTGAAGGTAATCTGCAAGGTCGTATTGAACCTTAGTTGGTTCGGGTAATGCTAGTTGTTTCCACACAAGGAACAAGAAGTTCCTAAAGTCTTTAAGGGGGTGCTTATCTATCTCCATGAAAGTCCCTTCCTCTTAGTGTGCTAAAGCATCTAAAATACCTTCACTGTTAAAAGGTAGTGAATTGAGTAGACCATCCAAAGGAGAACCTTGAACTGGCATAGCGTCTATGTTGTTGTCTTTAAGAAACTTAATAGCGTTACTTATGTCTGCTGGTTTGGCCTCACCTGACCTCACACGGTCTAGTAGTTCTGTGGCTACTGCGGTGTGTAAGGTAGCTAAGGTTTGTTCTAAACTAATATCCATTTTTACCTTTCCTCCATCCTCTATTCTTAGTCTTTGATTGGATTGATAAGTTACTAGGTGAGTTGTTAGTAGGGTTACGGTCTTTATGATCTACGTCTTTACCGTCACCTTTCTTAGCAACACCTTTCTTGATTAATAATGATCTGGCCTTGTTGCGACCAGACCTATTCTTTCTTTGTTCTGGTTTAGAGTGGTACGAATCATATTCGTGTCTGTAGTTTCTAGGCTTCATTTAGTGAGTCCTTTAGACTTCTCAAAGCTTCTTAAGCCACCTAGACCTAATAGGGACATGACAAGCGTTGTTAGTTCTGCTGAAGCGATTGCTGGTAGTTCTGCTGGTAGTGCAAAGTAGGCATTGATGAGTCCAGCAAAGGGAAGGATAAGGAACTGGTAGCCAAGACCAATTGCACATACCCAACCGATTGCTGGCCTCCAACCAGCCACGAACACAGACGAATGTTTAGCACTTTCGATGTTAGCCATTGCCTGTAGAACGTGGGGTTTTTGGAGGTGTTCTTGGACTTTAAGAGCAGCGTTGGCTCTCTCTTCATCCGAAGTAAACAGGTCATCAAGACCTTCCATGACACTCCCTGCAATACCTGCTAGGGGGTTGATAGACATAATGTTTCCTTGTTTAAGTGCCTAACCATTTGGATAGGACTGACGAACCGACACCGCCTAGACCTATAGATAGCAACATAGCCCCTGCAAGGAATCCCTTGCCTTTGACTAATTGTTTTTCTAGGTCATTTACCCGTTGGGATAGGATGACAGTTGTTTTATTAAGTGACTCGACTTGGGTTCCTAAGTTTTCTACTAGAGTAACGAAGCGTCCAGCGTCATAGTCCGACATGTTTGACATGATGTTACCCTTTGATATATACAGCTATTCCGAATAAAAGACCCATAGCTAGAATCATGCAGATTCCTATATTAGTAGCTAGCTCTAGGTCTTTCTGTAACTTAGCGTTTCTTCTGATACGCTCATTGATTTTTTCTTGTGCTTCTTCACGCCTTTGTCTGTGCCACTCGGCCTCAAATTTTACGAAGTCAGACCATCCATTTAGTCTTGATTTTTTTAAATGGTACTCAAGCTGTTCTCGCTGTTTCCTTAAATTTTCCTGATATTGGAAGGCTTCTAATGCGCTTCCTTTACTGGAAGAATCGCCAGCTTTATCTTTTACTTTCTGAGTAGCTGTTAGGTAGTCACCAAGTTGAGTACCTAGTTGGTAGAGTTCCTGTCCATTCTTCAAGGCGGTTGAGAGCGTCTTCCAAATAGCATTTGCCGCTGCGATTTCCATTAGCATCGCCAATACCTCCTGCTATATTCTTGGGTTTCGTAGGGTTCTTTGGATGGTTGTACTACTAGATATTCTTCGGGGCGTTGGGCTGTTTGGGACACCGTTGGCTCTATGAGTAAAGCCTTTCCTTCAGGGAGAAGAGAAGTTGATTGATGTACCAAAGGAAGCCCTGTTGGGCTAGACCACATCTTATATGGACTGCATATTTCTAGCGCAGAACGCTGTAGAAGTTTTGTTGTCTTCTACTTTTACTACCGAGTACCCAACCATTGGGCTAGTTACAAGACTGTAACCTTTCATCTTACCTATGCGTAATAGTTCGTATCTACAGTTATCAAGGGAATTGTAACTTGCTACGATAATAGGTATTTGGGGTTCAGAATTAGATAACATTGTTGCCAATATTATTGACCACATCTACTTATTCTTCTTTGGTTTCTTAGTAGGTTTTGCTGGGGGACGGCCTTTCGTAGTCCCATAAGTACCTTTGCCTTGTGGCATAGTTATTCTCCTGATGGTAATGCGGAAGCTACATGAGCAGCGTAAGCAGCCACTACAGCATCGGTATGTACTGCTGCACATATCGCTTGGACTTCTGCACTCTCTGCTGAGTAGTCGTCCCCTGCGCTAACAACGTGACGATGGAAGCCACTGGATATTTCTACACCATCCTCTAGCACCTTAGTGCAGGTACGAACTTGAACTGACTTAAACTCGCCTACTATTTCGATCTTGTCTTGAGTTATTACTTTAGTTAATGCCATGTTATTTCTCCACTAGCAGTTCCATGCTAGATAATTGTTTAAGTTGTTCTGTACGTCATGGCACAGTGTATTTGATTCCCACTCGCCAATGACCCTGTTGAAGTGCCGTTGTACATTGATATGCTTGTATTTTGACCAGCACTTACAATCCCTGTAACACTGCCGTTTTGATAAGCTATGGTTCCTGCTGCAATAGCATTGCTGCTGCCATGACCTTGGGTAAAGGGTAGACCCGTTATAGTTCCATCAGTAGAGCCATTTGCATGAATCCACATTTGGGTATGACAGACGTTACCAACCTTTGTGTAATAACCCACACTTGTTCCAGTGTTTATCCCTGTCCCTGCTGGAGTAAAAGTACCCTCTTCATAATCGTCAAGCGTATTGGCTGCTGCTGTGCCGCCTAAAGCAACACCACCAGTTACGGCAACACCTGTGGCTGTGGTTTCTAGCTTTAATGCGTTGTTGTGATACAATTTCACTGCCGCATTTTCTGTGGCAATTATCATATTTTCAGTGACACCAGCGTTTGCAACTCTAAACTCGTTGCTTGCTACCCATAGGGAGCCAGTTCCATCATCTTTAATGTAACTGTCACTACCATCGTGGTAAATATTTAAGTCGTTCCCCGTACCAAACTTAGCTTTGACATTATCACCATGAGCAGTGTCACCCGTCATAGTGCCGCCAGTTAGAGGTAAATCTACTGAGTCAGCCGCTTCTCTTGTTGCACTTTTTGTCATCGTCTACTCTCCTGCTGGCATCAAAGCCTTCAACGCATCCGCATCACTGGCTGCATCCATGCTTACTTGCAATGCT
>Ga0208643_1000907_pt1 | contig 18008 bp, 27 predicted proteins | sample VirMetDEL_Nov_12_FD_184516 | JGI IMG/M metagenome (GOLD analysis project Ga0208643, IMG submission 184516) | Aqueous microbial communities from the Delaware River and Bay under freshwater to marine salinity gradient to study organic matter... | ecosystem: Environmental > Aquatic > Marine >... | reverse complement strand
CAAGTGATTCCATTTCCTGTACCATGATTTTGATTACCAGAGCCATCTAATATTGCAGTTCCAGAACCTTCTTGCATTGGCATATCTAACTTTAATGCTGATGAAGATACTCCAGTAGGTAAGGTCAATTCTGGCTTTGTGTACAACTCTCTTACTTGATCTTGGGTTAAAACTGTGTTAAATACTTTTACTCCAGACATCATGCCATTAAAAAATTCACCATTACCATTTGGATTTGAACCTATATAAGCAGTTGTACCAGAATAAGATGTGAGAGTTACGCTTCCAGTTCCATCAGATGAGCCATTTAGATATACAATCGCTGAACCATTAGAAGCAATTGTGCAAACTCCATGATACCAGACTCCAGTTGATAAAGTTGTTGATCCAGAAACATTATCGTTATAATGAGATACTGATAACTTGCCACCACTTGAAATCATTAATGACCTTTTTTCAGAAGTTGCTTGATCTCCAAAAGAAAATAAACTTACCCAAGCAGAAACACTATCTGCTTTAAAATAACAAGATATTGAATATCCAGATGATGAGCTTGTTTGCCCAATAGTAGGAAAGTTTGAAATTTGTACTTTATCACTCACACCATCAAAGCTAACTGCATTCCCACCATAGACTTCTCCATAGTTTGCTATTGTATCAGATGCTTTATCTTGGATTCTTGGTAAGAAAGGAGAACTGGCAGAATAGGCATCTGTTAAAAAGGTTGCACCATTATTTGTACCATTATTTGTTCCTGTACTATCATTAGCATCTGCACTTAAATTATACCAAGATACAAGATTGGTTAATTCAGTACCTTTTAAATCTGAAAATTGTCCTTTCCAGTAGATAGATTCTATTTCACTTGCAGATAAAGCACGATTCCAGATGCCGACATTGGCTATTGAGCCATGTGTTTCGTGTTCTATTGATGAATTAAATTTTGTTGTTCCTATTGTTAAATCTTGTGAACTTGTTCTAATAACAGCAGTAGCACTTGTACTTTGCACTAATTGACCATTTACATACAATTTTGCAGTAGTTTTATCATATGTTCCAACCATATGATTCCAAGTATTTGGAACAATAGTATCAGATGAGGTAATATCAAATACGCCACCAACTGCCCACCTAAATTTATTATTCTGATGAATACATAATTGAAAACATGAATTAACTGTTCCATTATCTGTTTCAAACTGCTTTGCAACTATTCTTTGATGATCATTTGTAACAGTTGTAAGCATCCAAGCTGATACAGTAATAGCATCGGTTATATCTAATGAAGAATCATTCCCACAATTTATATAATCACCAGAACCATCAAAAGAGGTAGCACCAGATAGGAGTAGTTCTGGATCGTTTCTTCTAGCATTAAAAAATAGCTTTAAATCATCCCATGTTAATCCGAGTACATCTTTCCATCTTTTTATTAATGAGCCAGATGTTCCCCATAGCTTACCAAGTCTGGTATTCAAGCTATTACCACCTTCACCATAAGCATAATTACGCCATAAGGTATTTAATGAATTACCTTCAGCTCCTTGCTGCTTTAAAAAATCTTTTAAATTATTGTTAAGGCTTCCACCACTATTATCATTATCATAGTATTCTTTTGCTTTATTATTTATTGAATCTGCCATATTACCTCAAAAAGATTTAGAAGGGGAGAGAACCGAAATCCTCTCCCCATTATTATATCAGCTATTAGCTAACCTTTGTGTGAACTTCTACACCATAACCATCGATGATCTCTGTAACTCCCCAGAAACCAGAACCAATGATATTATCACGAAGGTATGAACCTTCTCGGTAGACTTCAACTCTCATCATTTCACCAGCGTATCCAATTCCTAAAGCACCAGAAGTAAATACACCACCTTTAACAGCATTAGATGCCTCGGTGAACTCTGGTGATGAATGAATACCTATACCAGCAATCTGACTAACAAAACCAGTTCTAGCACCTTCATCCTGTACTCCAGCTCCAGCAAACTGTGCTGCTGTTACTAGATCATTATGAACTCCATAAGTTCCCCAGATTTGTCTAGGATCAAGAACTGCATTAGGTTGTCCTAAAGCAGAGTTTTGTTTTAAGCTAGATAAAGCACCAAATAGATTATCAACTGATAGAGCTGCTGATCCATCACCAACTGCATTTGAGAATCCATCAAAAAGAGCATTAAGTAATCCATCAGCTTTTGCTGCTAAAGCATTACCGATTAACTCTCCAGCATTAGATGCGATATTATCAGCATTTGATAATTGTGCTTCATCATAGATTGGAACCATTACAGAATACATATCTAGTGTAGCTGTTTTCTTTTCTGTATCCAACTGTGTTGAAGGTGTTACTGTACCTTCATCAGTAGCTGCTACATCAGCACTAGTTAGTACATTACTTCCAGAGTTATATGCTATGAAAGTTATCTGATCTGCTTTTGGTTCATTTTTTACAGTTACCAAAGGAACTGTTACATTTGCTTCAGAGAATTTGATTAGAGCTTCTGATTCGATTACCTCAAGAAGTCCTCCAGCGAAATTCCCACTATCTCCAGCTGCCATTTTTATTTATCCTTTTGTCCAAATATAGCATCCCAACGATCTTGAGATATATGGCTAAAGGTACTGATTAAATCCTTGCATTGAGGAGCTTTCTCTTGTCCAACACAAATCCTAAATCCATCTTCGTAAGGTATTTCCTCACCTCTACTCACATAGATATGTTCACCATCTTTAGATATTGCAGATGATACACCACCAGTATCCATACCAGTAGTAGGATTATTGTTAATTGAATTTAGATGTAAACGCTTCTTTGATCTTCGCATAACTTGATTTATCCAGCTTTCCATTAGCCACATCTTTAGCTGCATCTGTTAGTGTTTCATAACCTTGATAACCAGCTGCCGTTGATGTGTCTACATTCGGAACATTTATTGTTTTGTTGATTAATTTATTATGAACTACTTTTAATTGTTGGTAGCTCATATCTTTAAAAGTTTCTCTATCTTCTTCAGAGAACTCTGAAAGCATCTTATCTTTATTAGTAGCCTCTTGCAATTTAAAAGATTCTAACTCTGGCTTTATCTTATCAAGTTCTGATTTAGATTCCTCATACAAGGTTTTCCATTCTTCCTTTTTAGATAACTGTGCCTGTCTATCTTCCTCCATTTTGCTTTTAAGATCTGCCAATTCAGATTCTGCTTTTTGCAACCTTTCTTTTTTTTGCATTACTTCTCGCAATAAATCGTTATCTTGGTTGCTAGATACTGATTCATTCTGGCTGTTAGTAGCCAACTCTTGTACGCTATCTTGTACTTCATTCTCGCTCATTATCTTGAGTCCTTTCTTTTATTTACCGATTTTAAGGTTGATTGGTTTACTTGTTGCTTCTTTTGCATTTCTAGCAATAACAAGATCAACCTCTTTAAAAATAAATTTTTCTATTTTATTTGTAACAGGCTTTGATTTGCTTGTTACAGTTCTACCCATATCATCATTCCATTGAATCTTTTGTGCATTTGTACCAGACCAACCGATCACAACATTATCCCTTGAGAATCCTCTAGTTTGCAAGTTTCTCATCATATCACCAGTAAGTTGTAGATCAACCTTTGATGATGTAGATGATTGCCTCTTAAACTTACCAGATGCTTTTCTAGTCCTGTATTTTGTTGAATAAACCTCGAAAGGTTTATTATTGACATCTTTACCACCTTTGGTAGTATGCACTCGTATTCGATCTGCTGTTTCATCGCCCAACTTCTTCCAGAATTGTTTGGTAAAGGTTGGTATATCTTTTAATTTTTTAGCCACGTTGTTCTAATTGTTGTTGAGGTGTTAATGGTGTTCTTTTAAATCCACCTTTCTTATCAATAAATTCTTTTGCTTCTTTCGGATCAGTAAGTTTTTTAGATACTGATGTTTCTCTTGCCCATCTATGCCTACAATTAAAGCCACCACCATCAACAAATGCTGCTGGATATTGTGAATCAATTTCATCTCTTGTTAAACTACCAGCAGACATCATCTCTAGGCATATGTCTCTAGTTCTATCATCGATAACACCTTGATAAACATAGGTAGCATCAGCTGGATCATTTACAGCCATTTCAGCAGTTACATTCCTTTCAAAAGTATTTAAAGCAGTATTAGCTAATGTTTCAGCTTGGTCTGGTCTTAATACATTACCTAACATACTTTGAGCTATTTCTCTTTCTGTTTTACCACCTAGAATCCCTTTAACAGCCTCATCTATGATCTGTTCACCCATTGAGCTGATTTGCTTTGTGAAGGTTGCTTGGTCTAATCGTACCAAAGCCAATAAGGTTTCTTCTGTTACCTCACCAACAAACTCCATTCCAGATAATACATTTTGATAAGATGCTAAATACTTATCTAAATCTTTCTGTAATCCTATCTCATTAAAGATATAATCATCAACATCAAGCGTACTGATTAAAGATATAAACTCTTCCCTAGTTAGAGAATCTTTTATATCAAGTAAATCCTCAACCATTTGAGCCTGTGCTTTCTGTACAGCTCTTGCGAACTCTTCTGCTATTTTTTCTTTATCCACGCTTTAATGCCGATAGTAATGGTGATTGAGGTGCTGGTTCTTCTTCAGTTACCTCTGGTTCTAATTCTTCTAACTTCATGTCTATCTCTTCATCAGTAATATCTGGATTGAAATACTTCATCAATCCTTTCTGATCCATCAAATTATTTTCAAGCATAAACATTAATTTATCTTTCTCTACATTCCATTCTTCTGGATATTTAGATTCAGAGAAATCAACAGCATACGATTCATCAAAAGATTTACCAGTATGTACTTCGATAACTCTACGATCAACACCATATCTCATCTCTTCAAAATCTTGAAACATAGGTATATCTGACTCTCTAGATTCCATATTCTCCATGTTTAAAATCTTTAATGCTTGTCCACTTGGTACTTGTCCTTGCTCACCCCATCTAACTGATAAAGAATGATTCTGGCCAGTAACATTTAATAACTGTTTAATACTTTCCAACATCTGGCTGATATTAGAAGGTGGTGCAACAAAACTCATTGAACTTCCTTCTGGTAAAGATATTAAACGATCCACTCCCCACTTTAGATTGGGAACTTCTTGATCTATGCCTGTAACAACTGGTGATCCCATCTGGTAACGAGTAGCCAACATAACTTCAGTAAATGCTATGGAGCTATGAAGAGCTGCCATTGTTACATCAGATGCATCATAAGGAAATATAATTCTGGATATAGGATTAATATCATAAGGATTAACCATATCTGGATTCCCTTCGATTGGATATATCCTACCTCTAATATCAAATAAGAAATGCATTCCTTGCTCACCATCTCTAGCCTCTGACCAGAACACAAACTCTCTATCACCTCTACTATTTACACCACGCTCATAAGAATAACCATAAGGCTCTAGCTCACCCTCATAGTAATATTCACGAACATTGGGCATTATATGATATTCTATCTTTTGTTTTCTATTATTCCATACAGATTTCATGTGTATAGAACCTAACAGCCATGCTAATTCTGATGCTATTCTTGATTGACTATTTAAATGATGTGTATAAGATAGATACTCTTCTGCCTCTTCACCACCTACAAATCTTTGAGCTGGTGCTTTATATAGCATCATCCTAGCTCTAGCAAAACGAGGTACAATTCTCAATGGTAATGTAGGTATCTGGCTTAATGAAGATGAAGGGAAGTAATCCTGTACATATTTATCTATATCTCTATTAAAATAAAAGTCAATAGATTGCTGTCTCTTCTTGTACTCTTCTTTAAGCACCATATCTTCAGCATTTTTAATTGATTCAAATACAGCTCTACTACCTAAATCTGGAATCGTTATCATATCATAATAGTTCATCAGTTCACCACTTGATTATTTCTTTTTAATATATCAGATACTATCTTCTGTTTTCTTTGATCCATATCTAGCTTTCGCCCATATAGATGTAATAAAATAACTGCTCCCAGACCACCACTTACAAATCCAAATGCAAACATCACCATTCAACGCTCATAGGTTGTCTGTTAATAATTGGATGTCTATACGCTATGTAATATGAACAGGCATCAAGCATATGAGTTAAAGCAATATCACTCTTATCTATCTTGCCATCTCTGCTTCTCTGTACTTGTTCTAAATCTTTTATAAGGTTTATGCACCTCGGATCAATGCTCATTCTTATCTTACCATTGGCATCTTTCAACATTCTATTCAAAGCATTTAAGCGATCAATAACTGGTGGATTTGCTTTCTTTGCTATAACTTGAAAACCATGATCTTTTAATATCTGATGATCTGATCTATTACTAGTTGTTGATCTGGCTGATCCAGCACTATCTGGAAAGGTTGGGATATTAGGTGCTATCTTCTTCATAGCTCTAGCCATCTCTTCAGTATTACTATTTGTTAATCTAATCTCATTAAAATAATGTACTGTGCCATCAGAATATTCACAACCTAATACAGCACTCATATAATCAACATTGAAATCTAATCCCCAGAATAGGTTGTTTGTTAATTGCTTTGCTTCTTTAACATGAATACTTCTATCAAAATTATAAGCTGCTCTATTACCAGTTGTTTCAAAGGATGCTAGAAATTCTGTTTTAAAAGCTCTTTCATCCATCATAGCTTTAGCTTTCTCTATCTCTTTTTCTGGTACATAGCCACCATCAACTGTTGTATATTGCCAACTCTTCCAATCTGGATCATCGCTTTGACCTTTTAAATAAGCATTATATAGATGATCATAACCATTAGGTGTACCAATAAAAAAGGCTTCACCATCTGTTGTTGTTAAGGTAGGATAAATAATCTCATCCCATACATGTGGCTTGATATATGAATATTCTTCCATTACAACCATATCTAATCCAGCACCACGAAGATTGTTTTCTTGTTCTGCACCTTTAATAGCAATCTCTGCATCATTAGGTAAGCGTACAAGTAATTCTGATTCATTGATCTGGCAATCATAGTCTCTGAATATCTGTCTCATTAGTTTCCAAGTAGTAGCCTTCCCTTGCCTGTATGTTGGTGTTACGATCCATCTACGCTCCCCAGCTTGAATTTCTTTCTGCAAAAGCCACATAAGAGATAAATGAGATTTTCCGAATCTCCGACCAGCTACCAGAACTTTTCTTGATGCTGGATGTTTTATTATTTCTTTTCGCTTTTGATCTATGTTCCAATTAATCAATCTGCATTATTTGTATAGGTTCATTCTTATGTGTTATTTCTCTTTCCTGTTTTGGCTTACCTTCTGTTCTATCTGCCAACTCTCTTGCTGCTTGAACATTGCCTTTCATAGCCTCACTTATTTGACCAATTATAACAGCATGTCTAAATGATTTATCTGCCTCAAGATTTAAATTTTTTACTTTACCATTACCCATCTTCATTGTTATATCTATTCCATTTGAATTAAGTAACTCATTAGCAACATCAGCCCATGCTTGTCCTTTCTTTGGTCTGCCATTTGGATTACCAGATTGACCTTTTTTAAATGGTTTACCAAATACTCTCTTACTGTTTCCTTGCTGTTTATCAGCCTTCGACACGCTCTATCCTTTCTGCTTTCTTACCAGTAAAATCTTCCCATCTTTTAACGATAACATCACAATAATGTGGATCAAGTTCTAATCCATAACATTTGCGATTAGTTTTTTCTGCTGCTATTAAGGTTGATCCAGAACCAAGGAAAGGTTCTATTAAACTTTTCTCACTACTTGAAATAATAATACGCTCCATCATTTCAACAGGCTTTGGAGTTGCATGTCCATGTCTTTCATCACCATGAACCCTACCAAACTCCCAAACATCTCTCATGGAATCATGTCCATTATTAAAATAAGACCTTATCATGCTATGTTTTTCATGTTTTTTATCAGAGGCAATACTTCTAAATTGTTTCCATTCATCTGATAATTCTTTATAAGGTTTTTGAAAGCAATTAGGATATTCCTCTCTTAACGCTCTGTAATGCTTTTGAGGTATTAAACAAAATTGAGATTTAGTAAACCAATGGCTATACATTTGAGTGTTGGTAACTCTTTTAATATCTTTAGGTTTTATTCCAGCTTTTACTGATTGGCTTTCTAAATAACTTCTTATTCCTTCCCATTCTTCTGGAAAATCTTCTGCATTTATATTCCCTATAAATTGCTTTCCTATCTGTATATATAAACATCTTTCAGACGCTTCTGGATATTGATGCATTAAATCAGACTTCATTCCGGGTATTGATTTTTTATCCCACACTATTTCATTTCTTAATTCTAAATGCTCTGAATCTTTTAAACCACCTTTATACCACAATCTCCATAAGTCTGGAGCATTACCCCATATATATAAAGAGCCATTATCTTCAACATAAGGTCTAAAAGCAGTTATCCATTTCATTTGAAATTCATCTAGCTTTTCATCATATATATTGTCATTTAAGACACCATCTTTTTCTTTACCCATTCCATATGGAGGATCAGAGTGAATTAATTCTACTTTTTGACCATCCATCAATAAGTCAACATCCTCTTTCTTGGTTGCATCCCCACATAAAACTCTATGCTCTCCCAGTATCCAGAGATCACCTTCTTTTGTTATGGCTTCTTCTACCTCTGGAATCTCATCATCATCTATTAAACCTTGTACTGGTTCATCTTCGTAGAATTGCAGCTCATCGTTTGAGAATCCCCAATCTGTTAGCTCACCTACATCAAAATAATTAGCTAGAGCATCATAATCCCATTCACCAACATTTTTATTTAGTCTGATGTTTAATTCTTTTTCTGCATCTAAAGTTAAATCAACTTCAACACATGGTATCTCATCGATGCCCATTTCTTTCGCAATCTTAAATCTTTGATGCCCACCTACCAGAATGTTTTTTCTTTTTTTGTTTTTATTTACAATAAGAGGATCAACCAATCCGAATCTTTTAATAGAGTCTTTTAATTGGCTGTACTGATCTTTGGTTAATTGGCGAGGGTTATATTCTGCCATTATAAGATCATTTGATTTATAGTATTGTATTTCCATAGTTTTAAAAGGTCTGCAGACCATAAATCCCTATTCCTGTCTATCGCCCTATTATAATCATTTTCAACGAGTGAGGAAGGATTAGCACCTCTATAAATACAAGGATTGACTACAAAAAGAGGTGTTTATTTTTTATAAATTAAAATATTGTTGTATTTAGTATACTACAAAAAAATGAATATTGATAACTTGAACTTGGAAGGGGGAGGGAAGGGGGAGGGAATATACGGGGAATATACATACTGATAATTAATTAAGATACCCTAGCCAATTAAGTCCCTAATTCTTTAGGGTGTTATTTATCTTTTTAAATATAGTTTCCAGTACGAGAAATGGGGATAGTATAATATATGTGTCTTACTTCTTTCTTTCATTTCTCTAATGTTAGAGTTTTGAAAACTCTAATCTCTATAGATAGAATAAAAAAAAAGCCTCGATTTCTCAAGGCTCTTTCTTTTAGGTTTATTTATATTTATTTAAGTAGACTTTCAGCTTTTTTTATTTCCATTATAGCTAATTTTCTTACTGCATAATCTGTTACCCATCCCTCTTCATCAAAAGCACCATAAAATGGATTAAAATTTCTTAAGTCATAAGAATATCCTATCTCATTTATAGAAATATAAATAAATTCATGTTTTCTACAATCTATAAGACCGACAGTAAAAACTTTTTTATTATATTTAATTTCTTGAGTTTTATTTTGATGTGAAGTTTCACTTAATCTTGATTGGTAAATTGGATTAAATCTATCTTTTACTTTAACATCTTTATCTTCATTGATTTGTAATTGTTTTATAGTTACTTTTTTCATTATCATCTCCTATAATGTGTTATTTAATTAATGAGAAAATAAGGACTAGATAAATACAAGTCAAGATAAATCTTTAATATCATTTAACATATCATTATCTATTTCATATAAATCTGTCTTAACCTTAATAGCTGTGCCATCCTTTCTAAATCGTAATGATCCTTTCTCATGGAATACTCTACGATTTTTAAATTGTTCTTTTGTTACCCAGCCACACATAGTAAGAATAGAATCTTTTTTATTGATTGAACAAAATAAATATATATCAGTATTGTAATTATCCTGTGCTGCAATAAAGTTATTTGTATATCCTTGCTTTACTGCTCCATTTCTACCCATACATTTAACATCTACTCTTTTATCATTTAGAACCAGATCAACGCCATCATCAAATCCACCACCACCTACTACCAGAGGTTTATTATAATAATTTAGTACAACATTTTGACCTAGTATCCCAGTGTATTGTTCTTCTTTGTTCCCATCTGCATAACCTCGATTACCAAAGTTATTTCTAATGATAGTATTATAACTTTCTAGCTTTAACCATTTAGGGATAGGAATATCTATCATTTATTGTTTTTTCTATGTATGATTTTTAGTATAGATGTAGCAGTATATATCATTCCATCCAGTATCTCTTCCAGAGCCTCTATTTCCCAGATTCGACCATCAAAAGGATCAAGTTCTTCATTATATTCTCGCTTCCCTTTCTCAAGCCTTTCCTCTAGCAACTTTATTATCTCTTTATTCATATTTCAAAATCCATATCCATTAACTTATCCATCGCTCTATCATAATATGTATTACAAGCACTTCTGCTAATGCCATGATGATCTGCTATTATACTTAAATCTCTTATATCCAGATCATAGAAAGCATCTATTATATCATTTTCTCGGCTACTTAATTTTCTTACTGATCTTCTACCTATTACAAATGCTTTAATTTTTATCGCATTTATCTTTTCTCTTTCTCTTCTTCTTTCATATTCGGTGTGTGTTTTACCACACATTTCGCAAGGTTCGGTATGTGGTTGCATATTTACCTCTGTACTTGATTAACTAACTCTGTTACTATTAAGAATACAACTGCTGCTGCCAATGTCCAGAAAAATAATCCTAAACCTAACACCAGTACATTTGCTATCCATTCTGCTATATCAAACATAATCATATTACGCTCCCTATTTTATTAAATCTATGCCTCACCTATTTTAGTGCCAACTAGAAATAGTTTCATTTGCCAAGAACCTTTTATCTTTATATATCTACTGTTAAGATCATCAATATATTCAGATTTTAAGCTACCTAGCTTTATTTGTGAGGCATTACTTCGGTACACTTCTAACCTCTGTTTGCTTTGAATTGGCTTTCTTTTTACTTCTCATAACTGCCTTACAATTCATGCATCTATGTACTCTAAATTTATTTGCTGCTGTATAATAATAATATTTTGTTTCCTCTAAATGATCTGATCCACAATTTGGACAAACTGTTTCATTCATCATCACACCTAGATTAGGATGATTCTTTATAAATGGCATTAGCTTTAAATATACTTGCTCTAGTCCAATTACATCATGTTCATTGTAATCTAACATCCTAGCTAAAGCATCCTCTTTACCAGCTACACAATCTTTCCAGAGCTGAAAATCAGTTGATAATTTATTCTGTAAATCAAAATACTTTGTTAAAAAATCTTGCTTATAAGATACAAAGGCAAATTCTTTCCTAGCTACCTTTAATGTATCTACTGATTTATAAGGTGAAGGTGGCATCATTTCATTTACTATAAATCTAGCTTTCAACTTCCGATCATCAAATCTATCAACATTATGTCCTATGATAATATCAGCTTCATCCAGAAGTTTCCATATTTCGCCTAATATACGCCCATCATCACGATTTTTTGCCTCTTCCGATGTTACTACTGCTGAAAGTATTTTATCTTCATAAAGCCATTTTGCAGACCAACTTAAAATAAACCAATCTTTAATAACATTTGTATGTGGGATAAATTGCTTATATAATCCCCAGACAAATACTTCCATTGGAGCAGTTTCAATATCAAATAATAATATTCTAGGTAAATCTCCAGTATCTCTTAACTCTTCTGCTAGGCTTACTGAAAATTGTTTATTGCAGCCAAAACATATATATCTTTGAGATGTTTTATATTTACTATGATTATATCCTTTCTTTCTAACATGCCCAGAACCACAATATTTACACTCCATTATTTACCTTCTTTACAATTTATACATTGTTTTCTTTTTCTACCATAAGTTACAAAATCGCTATAATGAATAATTTTATTTTTACTTCTACCACTACTGCCTTTTAAAAATCTATGTTCCCAACATCTCTTACAAGTATTACAGTAAGATATATAATCATCTGCTCTTTTTGCATCACCTTTCCAGTTACTAATTTTTCTAGTTTTCATGCCATTATCCTATCTATAATTTGTTTATCTATTTTTGAAGTATTTTCTATTTCTGGTTTATCAACTAACCAATCAGTTCCACAACATGAATCACCTTTAATCTGATAATCATTAGGATAGGCTTTAGTACCACACTTTGCACAATAAGCAATATGTAGTCCAGTTTTAGTTTTCCTGTAAGTTTTAGATTTAGCTTTCATTTCTGGCTGCTCAACTACATCATTCCATCTTTCTTGATTTAACCAAGTAGAAGGATGTGGTATATATTCCAGATCAGTATTCTTCCAGCCATTAATATGATTCTTTAAGCTAGTAATTAAATCTTCATGCTTTACTTTTTTCAACGCTATCTTATATTTTTTACTACAAACTGATTTACCAATCTTTCTTGGATACAACTTCCAGAACTCATTAAAATGATCATTATATATATTCTTTATTTCTTTACTTCTTATAGTAGTGTCTGTCGGTGTGTCTGTCTGTGTGTCTATGTGTGTGTCTATTGGTGTGCTTTTTGATGTCTGAAAAACCTCGTAATTCCTTATTTTTATTAAGGTAAAGCCTGTGTCTGTTGATGTGTCTATCATTGAGTCGTTTTCGAGAAGTTTTAAAAACCTCCTAACTTTACCAATCGACCAACTCCATCGATCTGATAAACTTCTTAATGATGTAGGAAACTCACCTCTCTTTATAGTTACCAGTTCCATATTATATAACTTTGTAACATCTGCAAAGTTTGCTTCCATCAACATATCAATCCACGCTCTTAAATATTCTGGCTTATCCCAGAGCCAATGATTTTTTATCTTTTTATTTAGTTTTATCCAGCCTGTGTTCTTCATTCTCTAGCATTAGTTTTAATTCGTTCAAAAAATGTTTATTAATATAATCTCTTTTCTTTCCTGTTGTATTAGCTCTTTTAGTTAAAGCATCGAATTTAGCCTTACCTAGCCTTTTTAATTGAAACTCCATATGTTCAATAGGATGTGATCCCACATATCTATGGCAGCCATAACATAAAGCTGTTGCATTATCTGGATCAAATCTAGTTGTCCACTTGCCTCTGCCATGAAAATGTGAACAATGTAAACCCATCCGAGAGGATGAGCTTGTCGGATCATAGCTTTTGCTACATCTTTGACAAGTCCATCCATCTCTGGTTCTAATATAATTAGAAAAGACCTTATCTTGCGACCATCTTTTAATTGCCATTAGAAAGGTAGATCATCCTCTTTTACTACACTATGATCTAGAACCATCTTCAAAGCACCTAGATTATGTTGTACGATTCCAATCTGATCTGGTGTTAGTTTACCTTCAACATCACCAAGAAGATCAACAGCTAATTTTAAGCAAACTTGCCTATGTATATCTTCTTTCTTATCCTCATTGATCTTATCCCAATCTGGCTTCGATCCACCAGAAGGTGCAGCACTAGGCACAACATCAGATGATACAACATATTTAGATTTACCACCACCTATATCATTATGGCTAATCGTTACTGTATCACCTTTTTTATAAGCACTTAACTGCTTATGGCATCCTTCTGTTGCAAAAAAGCCAAGTTCATCACCAGATACATTAAACTTATATAAGTACCAAGCTCCATTAGCATTTGTTCCTGTTAATGGCTCATCAAATAGGATTCTGCCAGTTTTACTTTCTCCTACATTAATTGTAAGATTTTTATTTTCACTCATTTAGAACGCTCCTTTTATTAAATAATACATAATATTTAAAGCAACAGCACTCAAGAAATATGGTGCAGTTTTTTCCATATAATATATTATAGTCATTATTATCATTTCATATTTATCGTACATTATACACTCCTTTATTATAATCTTCAATAAAAATTTCTGTAAATACATTTTTGTTATGTACATCTTCTACATGAACAATTTGAGGGAGACGATTTTTGAGTTTGCGAAGTTCATATTTTATATCATTGGCAAGTTCTTCTAAAGTATCTCCTATTGCAGAAGATAAGAACATTCCCAACTCTCCCTCATATTGTATTTCTGCATGATACCTCTTATTATGAGGCACATATGGTATATCATCTTTAATCACAGGCATTAGGTTCAACCGATGTTTCTATGATATGTTCTTTTTTTAAATCTGTAAGATCAGCCTGTATTTCTTGAGCAAACTTCTTTTTTTGTTCATCTGCACACACTCTAGTGTAAACTTGTAAAGCCTCTAGAATTTGCTGATACTCTTCTTTATCTACTCTTAATTGTATCATGTGTCTCCTTTAGTTTATCATCTAATTCTTTACTCCATGCATCCATACAAGGATCACAAATATATATTTTATCTGTTTCACAATGGCTGCATACTTTATTTGTATTAAAATCAGAATCTCTTTTAATTAATCTAGACTCTTCATCTGACATCATAAAAAATAATTTAGTAAGGTCATCATTACTTATATTTGGTTTTCTAATTATATCAATTAATTTAGATTTAATTTTTCTTAATTGAAATAGCTCTTCGGATTCCCAATTATATCTAACCATTACTTATCTCCTTTAATTGCTCTTCCACAATTATCAAAAGTGTAACCTAATTGTTTTAATCTAAATTTAAAATTTGGATTAGGATTATTTGCAAAGTTCCGAGGCATTTCATATGAGTAATCTTCTGCTCTGCAATCATTATGGTTATTTACAAAACAAACTAGCTCATCAATAGTACCTTTATGTGTATTATCGCTTGATAAACTTATTATTGTATGTATCATTATATCATCTCCAAAGTAAATACCACCCCGAAGGAGATGATAACCAGAGCAAGAACGCTCAAAGGTGTAATCGAGGTGGTATTAAAATTATTATATATTAAGGTTATCATCTATACAAGTATAATATATAATATTTTATAATACAAGAAAAAAAGCCTCTAAATAAATAAAGGCTTTTAGACATAGACAGGAATTAAGAAAGTTGCTCTCTTAATATTAGTGATGCAGAGTAACGCTGATAGGCTACTTCTTGGAATTGTATTGGTGCATCTAATCGTACATAATGAAAATTACCAGTTGTGCCATCTTCACTATATACAAATTTTTTATAATTCTGCACATGGCTTTCAAATGTTTGCAGATTATTTTTAAATGTTTCTGATATATTGCTAAAGTTCATAGATATAGTAGATTTAGGATCATGTCTTTTTATAGCATATTCCACGCCACCTATACTTGTATTAATATCTGTTCCGAATATTTCTTGTTCAGCTATACCTATATCTGGATTTACTTCAAAAGCTAATTTTTTTCCTAAAATAATCTCTGTAATACCAACAAGACCACCAGAAGATGCAGCAATTATTCTCCAGTATTGCCTAGCAGCTTCACTAAACTCTGTTATTAGCCAATCATTTGCTGGTAGAGTTGCAGTTATAGTGGCTAATCTTAAAAGAGATTCTCCAGTAGATGCAGTATCAACTTCTAAAACAACATCACCAGTTTCTGTTGCATTTGAATATATAGCTAAAAAATCAGCTATTTTATTTCCACCTAAATCAAATTGGACAGCATCATTTTGCCCCCAAGATGTAGCAGCAGTTGATATGCTCTGATCTATAATTCTTTCTTCATTTGTTATACTAGAGGCATCACTAAACTCATATAAGCTATCAGCATCTGAATCTGTAACTGTTCCATCATTTATTGTAGAATCTAATAAATCTATTGAATCATAATAAAAAGTCTTTGCCATTTATACCTCTCTAAATTCGCATTGTAATTTTCCAAATTGCCTTGATACACTTGTAACAATAAAATCCTTACCAGACCAAGATTCACCAAAAGGATCAACTGGCATAGTTCCAAACTCTACAAAATCACCCACATCAATACCATATAAAGAAGGTGCTACAACTGTTGCAGATACTAACACTTTCTGATCTCCTATAATCCCATTATAATATGTATACCAATCATCATTGACATTTGAAGAAGGTGATGTAGCTGGTGCAGATACTAAAGCATTTAATCTTACTGTTTTACTATTTTCATTTGTACCAATTAAAAGATTTGTTTCAGCAGTTGAATTATTACCTGTTACCTTACTTACATATCCATTTCTAGCTGGATGTTTTTCATATTCTATATCTATGGTAGTTTTTATATCATTCATAGAGGTTAAAGATAGATTTATATTTTCTAAATCATCTGTATTTATGGTATGGTCTGCACTAATAGAATCTGGTATAAATATATATTCTCCTTGATTCTGACCATTAAAACGAAATATAAAACCTCCATTAAATTGTAGCTCCTCTAGTACATCTTTTAAATTTTTAGGCTCGTTAATCCAGTATCTAATCGCCCAATCTTTAGCACTATTAATAGCACTCCAGTTTGTTGGTGTATTTGAATTTGTATAGCTTGTATTCCTGTGCAAAATATCTCTATGAGCTGCAATTATTGTTGTAATAGCTGAACTGCTATTCCATCCATTATCTGGTAGACCATCACCACCAGTATATACATATTCTATATCATCAATGAATTTAGAGGCTGTGAGTTTGCCTGTTTTTGTTGTCTCTGTAAAATCTAATTGAGTATCTGCTTGTATGGCTACATCGTAAATTCTGAAATTACCTTCTAAAGTTCCAGCTAGATTTCCACCACCATGCTGGACACATTTAAGATTAAATTGTAAACCTTCACCCCAACCACTTCCAGATGCCAACCATTCAGCATCATGGTCTACTTGAGTATCGAAGAAAACAGTAGAAGAAGTATCAAAATTTTGACTATCAGAAGTTCTTACAAATGTTGTAGTTGCTCCATTTCCAGTAAGACTATAATATCCAACAACATCATCTGCACCAAAACTCTTATCTAATAACTGTACTCGTATTTCACCAGAACCACTTGCACTACTCAATGTAATTGATCCACTTATTACGAAATGTACTTGTAGTTTACTTGGATAGCCTGTTAGTTGAGGCATATTATATTTTACAAATCCTCTTTTATTATCTCCAAAAGCACCAGAAATAGAGCATTGTGTAAATGTACTTGTATTGATATAATCACCATCAAAAGCATTATTATTATTTGCCCATGTAAATGGAGATTGATTTGTAATCTCTGTTAATTCTGCCATCTTATTCATAGATGATTTTAATAGATTCTGATTGAATCTGGTTGCCTTACCATCTTCATATGTTTCATTTGCAGCATCATTAACAGTTACATCTGTACTACTATTTGCTAATGGTAGAAATGAATCTAATGATTTTTCATAATAATGAGACCATGAGCGATCCGATTGAGTCCAATCACCAGTCAATGCAAATACAGTATCACCTCTTCTTTCTTCAACAGGGATAGGATATAAAGTTTTACGCTTTCTATATTCATCTATCCCAGCACTAGAATTAAAATCTATACTGGTTGAATTTGTGTTATTATATTTAGCATTTGGTCTATAATCACCATAGGCTATTGGATAGTAATTATTTTTAGCAGTTTTAACAGTAGGTATCTCAACGCCATCCCAAACTCTTTTGGCTTCTATATCTAAATTTATTGTATCAATATTATGTGATATACTTTTTAGCTTTCCAGTATAGATGAGCAGACAATCACTTAAAGAGGATGCATCATTTGGCTGTATATATATCTTTACAATTCTATT
>Ga0208643_1000901_pt1 | contig 18098 bp, 26 predicted proteins | sample VirMetDEL_Nov_12_FD_184516 | JGI IMG/M metagenome (GOLD analysis project Ga0208643, IMG submission 184516) | Aqueous microbial communities from the Delaware River and Bay under freshwater to marine salinity gradient to study organic matter... | ecosystem: Environmental > Aquatic > Marine >... | reverse complement strand
AAACCACGGGAGCCTCGACCCGAGGCTTACCGTGAAATTAATTACCCATCTCGACCCGCGACTATGGATTGCACTAGCCGCCGTGACGATCGCCCAGTAACAAAAGCGACGATCGCCCCAGCGTATAACAAAGGTGCGTACCAAGTGATTCCCGAGTCGGATATCGAACATATAGGGAGATGATATGTATTGGATAAGCAAGAAAGATCAAGGGCTTGGTATATCCCTAGGAAAGAAGCGTTTACGCGATTTCAAACCAGAGGAAGGATGCGAGTATTACGTTCGCACTAGCAGAAAGTCGCCAGACTTTTGTGATTTTGTACCTGTTTACATCGGCAAAAACGGCAAGCTCGTTAAGACCGATACAGCCTCGACGGGGTGGTTTTGATATGAGAAACGAAAATAACGAAACGCCGCTCGACGTAGCTCGAAGCAAAGCACTTGCAAATATGGCTTGGGATATCAAAGCCGACCACGCTGATCTTGATGAAAACACTAGCGCGTTTGATAAACAAGTGCTGCGCCATCAGATTAAAGAATACGAGAAACTGGTGCACCGCTATAAACACGATAGCGACGGTACGATTGAAAGCCTCGTCGTTTAGTTCTTTAGATCCACGGATCGTGACTAGCCCGCCTCGAGCGGGCTTTTTTGTGCCTATTAAAACGACCCGCGATATTGCGTATATTGTCTATTTAGAAAAAAAACTTTTTTTATTTTTTTCAACTAAAACGACTAATAAAGTAATAGAAGTAATAGAAAAGTGAAAGAAGCCTCTAGATACAAGGGATGGGGGCCGTGATGAGTGTGACTAGGAAGTAATAGAAATCGTATAGGTTATTGAAACGAGAACAGTGAATAGTGGTGAGAGGCCATGAGGAAAACTTTTACTTTTTATAAATTATTTTATTTTCTAAGATATAGTTCTACACGCTTACGACCCTCGGAAACACTGCATGAAAGAACTACAGTACACCCCCCTGACACCTGCTGATGACGGAAACGGGCACATCGACGCCGATGGTAAGAGATGGCAACCGCTAAATCCGAAACAAAAGAAGTTCGCTCGAGAGTATCTGAAAGGCCAAAACGCTACCGAAGCAGCGGTAAAAGCAGGCTATACGAAGAATCGGGCCGCAGCCAAACGACAAGGCAGCGTCTTACTCAACCACAACCCACTTTTGCGAAATTACCTTATAGACCAAGAAATCAAGGAGGCAGAGAGGGATAGAGTTTCCATGGAGGGCCACCTCTCCGCCCTCCACGACTTGCGTGAGGAGGCACGGGAGTCGGGGCAGATTAACGCAGCGATCACGGCAGAGATACACCGAGGGAAGGTCGGGGGGCTTTACATCGATCGACGCGAGGTATTGACCGCGAAGATCGACATGCTTTCGAAGGATCAGCTGATCGATCGACTCGGAGCACTGATCACGAAGCGCGTACCGCAAACGATCGAGGGAGAGATTACGAATCGGATCGGATCGACAGACGGATCGACGGATCGATCGACTGTATTAATTGAGCGAGGGAGCGATTGACCCACCCACCCACCACGTTTGATCGATCGACGGATCGATCGACTATAAAAGATTGACGGAGCGCGAGCGCACCCACCCACCCACCACGATTCATTGACGGCGAGCGAGGGAGCGAGCGATTGACCGAAAGCGTTGGTCATAAAAAAGGGAGCCGAGTGGCTCCCTTCGTGGGTAGCGATCCTTCTATTCGAAGGATCCTAGTTTGACGATACCGGTCTGACCTTTCCACTCTTTGCGACCTTCGATCTGCATTTTGTAGTGGGTCATGACGACCGCCGCGTCCTGCTGGTATCCCCAGTCGGATAGCGCGTCGACGATATCTTGAATCGCGACCATTCGGTGCGCGTCTCCGGCTAGCGCGTAATACGCGGTGATGATCTTGATCATCTGCTTGGGGAGTCGCACGCCAGACGGAACGCTGTCGAACATTACTGATCCGCTGGTAGACTTACCAGTGCCGACCATAGTGGGAAGCTCCATTGGAGCTGCTGCTTGCTTTGTAGCTGAGTTAGCCATAGTGTTTTCCTTTCTACTTTCTAAGTGTGTGTGGCCACGCTAACGCCCGACCACAGACGTATCCTCGCCTATACGCCTGCTAAAGTAAAGCGAAAACGACCTACTAATTTGCTATATAGCCATGCTTGCTTATAACCTTTCCGCGCTAACGGTTCGGCTTAGGGGCGCGACTTAGCGGATCCGTCTGAGAGACCCCCCATACCCCCAAAATTGCCGCAAGGCACCCGCCCACCCACCACTACCTAGTTCCCGACTCTTTTTCCGAGATACTTTTGCTTTAGGTTCCCTATTCAAAAATTTCGCACATTTATATTTTTCGATGGGTCAAAATTTTTCGCGAAAATTTTTTAGGGGTAGCGAGGATAGTGATTAGGGAGTTACGATTCGGCTATCTTCGATGAGGGTAAAATATGTACGGTAACTCTCCATATGGTTCTCCGATGAATCGCCAGATGTTTATGGATCCGCAGATAATGAGGATGTTACAAATGCGTGATCAGATGAGGGCGCAGTATGCTCCGCAGCCTACGGAGATGCCACAACAAGTAACGGATATGCAGATGCTCTTACCGGCGTTAGGTAATGCGGAACCTGTAGACCGTCGGGCGCAGCTTAATAATCAAATGCAGATACCTCAGCAGCAGACTACGGAACAAACGCTTGAGGAATTGCAGGGTAATGTTCTGCAGATGCAGCAACAGCAGCAGCGGTTATCTGAACATTTAGGCGCTGGTTCTGGTATGTTGAAGCAGTTGCAATTGCAGCAGCCCCAACAAGGGTTAGGTGGATTAATACGGCAGTTACGTCCTCAGCAGTCTGTTGGAATGTATTCTCAAGGGCCGGAGTCTATGAGATTACAAGCGTTTCCTGTTGGACAGGGGAACCCGTTCGGTGGCTGAGAAAAAGAAAAAAGATTCTCGTTTAGAGCGAGCAGGGGTTAGTGGGTATAATAAGCCTAAGCGTACCCCGAACCATCCTAAAAAATCGCATGTTGTAGTTGCTAAGGAAGGCGATAAAATTAAGACGATTCGTTTTGGGCAGCAGGGTGTAAAAACTGCGGGTAAGCCTAAAGCGGGTGAGTCGGCGAAGCAAAAGGCGCGGCGTAAGAGTTTTAAGGCACGTCACGGAAAGAATATCAAAAAAGGCAAGATGAGCGCAGCTTATTGGGCCGATAAGGTGAAATGGTAATGGACGATATGCAAGCGGTTTACGATGAAGAACTTGGTCGCGGTCGTGGAGGCTTACTATCCCTGTTACGCGGTGCGGGAGACGTTACTCTTGGTGAAGAGGTAATGGATAGCTTGCCCGAAATTATGGCGATGTTACAAAACACTAACAAAGATACGTTAACGATGCGGCAAACGCAGGAGATGGGTCAGCCGAGCGAACTAGCTGTCTCGTTAAGTGATCAACCTGCATTAAGTTCGATGGTTGGCCCAGAGATGGCATTATTAGCTGGAATGCTGGGTGGGCCTGGAGGAAAGGCTAAGGGTTTAGCATCGTTAAAAGACGAACTAGCGCAGTTTATTACAAAAGATAAAACTGAAACTGCGGATCGTATGCGCCGGTTAGATGAGGACGATATGTTAACGCGGTTAGCGGATCAAGATCGTATTGACCGGAGCCGAGCGGAACAATTAGAAGGGTTGCGTGAGCGTAGCGATTTTGATACTCGTTTAGAAGGAGGCGAAATGTCTCGCGAGTTCGAATCAGCATTACAGGATTTGCAAGATTATAATGCAAGCCGAGGTAAGTCTGGGATCCAAAAATTACGCGAAGAGCTGTTTAGCGATCCTGACCAGATGGCCAGTGGTGGACGTCCAGGGTTGTACGCAAATATCGCCGCAAAGCGTAAGCGTATAGCTGCGGGTTCCGGTGAGAGGATGCGAAAGAAGGGTGAGGCTGGGGCACCGACTGCTGAGAATTTTAAGCAGGCCGCAAAAACCGCTAAGAAAGCTAACGGTGGTGGTTTAAGTTACGCGAAAGGTTATTACGGGAAGTCGTATAAATGAGTACGGCGATATTAGACCAGCGTAAAGCGCAGCTGGCGAATATTCAAGAGATCGTAACGCAAGCCGTAAAAGCAAATCCAGACCAGCCGACTCCGTATATTAATACGCATCACTTTGCTCCTGGAATTTATATGCGAGCGTATTACGGGTTAAAAGGTTCGGTAGTCGTAAGCCAAGTTCATTTACACGAACATATGACGATATTAGCAGCGGGTCATTGTCGCGTTATTTCTACGATGCAAGACGAAGAACGAATAGACGTTTATAAAGATTTCGCGATTATGAATACGCCAGCGCATACGAAACGGGCGTTATACTTTTTAGAAAATACGACGATCATTACTGTTCACCCTAATCCTGACGATATCCGAGATATACCAGAATTAGAGCGGATGTTTGTCGTAGATAACTTTGAGGATATTAAATAATGTCATTTGCAGGAATCGCGATAGCTGCTTCGGTGGTTACGACAATAGGTTCAGCCGCATACGGCGCAAGCCAATCTCGTAAAGCACAAAAACGTGCTGAAGAAAACGCTCAAACCCGTGCGTTAATTGAAGGGTCTGCCCCCAATATCGCGATGGTTAAAGAAGTTATTCCTGAAGAAGTACAGGGTAGCGAAGTTACTGGATTAGAGGCAGCGTTAGACGCGATGGATTACGAAGGCGGTCAGCCCCCGATTCCTGGAGCGGCGGAACAAGGTGTCATGCCTACTGATATGTCTGAAGAAGAACTGATGATGATGTTAGAACAGCAAGGCGGGTTAGAAGGGCTAATGCCTCAAATGGCTGACGGTGGGCCGGTAGGTACACCGAACGACGTATATTATTTTGGCGTTCCGCAAATTATGGGGATGATGCAAGACCCCGATCCACAGATCCAGCAGGTTGGTATGCAACTTGCGGATCAAATGGAAATGACTCCTGATGCGGGGATGGTTCCAGCTACGCAACAACAAATACAAACGATGGCTAACGGTGGCCGAATATCTTCTGAAAGGTTAAACCAAGAAAGACTCCGTTGACCACCCCACTTGAACAGCTAAAGGAAGTAGACCTTTCCCATCTGTCGAAAGATGAAGCGAAAGAGTTTACCCTTCTCCTAGAGGAATTAGAAAAGCGTGAAAAGCGTGAAAGTTCTATGGCGTCGTTTTACGATTTTGTTAAAACGATTTGGCCGGAGTTTATTGCGGGTGCGCACCACAAAAAGATGGCCGAGGCATTTGATAAAATCGCCAGCGGAGAATCAAAACGCCTCATAATCAATATGCCGCCGCGACATACGAAGTCTGAATTTGCTTCGTATTTGTTCCCAGCTTACTTATTAGGTAAGCGTCCTAAATTAAAGATCATTGAAGCTACGCACACAGCTGACCTTGCGATCAACTTTGGTCGTAGGGTTCGTGACTTAATTGAAAGCGAAGAGTATGCGGAGATATTTCCGACTACCGAACTAAAGGCTGACTCACGAAGCGCGGGTAAATGGAATACATCGCAGGGCGGTCAGTATTATGCGGCGGGTATTGGCGGCGCACTCGCGGGTCGTGGTGCTGATTTGTTTATTATTGACGACCCCCACTCTGAACAAGATGCATTTTCAGATAAAGCGTTGGAAGAAGCCTACGAATGGTATCAAACTGGCCCCCGTCAGCGCCTTCAGCCAGGAGGTGCGATCGTTATCGTAATGACTCGTTGGTCTAAAAAGGACGTAACGGGTAAATTAATCAAGCGAATGACGCAAGAAAAGGGTGGCGACGAATGGGAGGTTATTGAATTTCCCGCGATATTGCCGTCAGGTAAACCGCTATGGCCGGAATTTTGGTCATTAGACGAATTAGAAGCGACTAAAGCGTCGATACCGCCGTCTAAATGGGCAGCGCAGTATATGCAGCGGCCTACAGGTGAGGGTATTTCGATTATTCCTAAAGATTGGATAATGGAATGGCCTAGAGATAACCCCCCGTCTTGCGATTATTTGATTCAAAGTTACGATACGGCGTTTTTAAAGTCTGAAAGATCCGACTATACGGCGATAACAACGTGGGGAGTGTTCTATCCCGAAGGTAAAATCGGTGATGAACTGTATAGTGGGCAGGATGCGCATATAATTTTGTTAGATTGCGTAAAAGAGCGGTTAGATTTCCCTGAGCTCAAGCGCGAAGCGATGCGGTTATACGAGCATTGGGAGCCTGATTCGGTAATTATCGAAACAAAAGCCTCTGGTATCCCGCTAACGCAGGAATTACGACGGCAGGGCATCCCAATAAATACCTTTTCACCGAGCAAAGGTCAGGATAAGATCGCAAGACTAAACGCGGTTAGTGGAATTTTCCAAGAGGGCCGAGTTTGGGTGCCTGATACGAACTGGGCGCAAGAATTAGTAGACGAAGTTGCTGATTTTCCTAACGGGGACAACGACGATTGCGTAGATGCAACTACATTAGCCCTAAGTCGCTTTAGACAGGGCGGATTTTTGCGATTAGACGGCGATTATGACGACGAAGAAGAGTATTATCCGAAAATACGGGCATATTACTAATTTACCGTCTCAAAAAATAAGAGTAGGGTAGCGTTCCATGGCTGAAGTTCAATTCCCAGAAGAGTTTGACGGCGAAGAACGGGTAGAGATCCTGTTTGACGAGGATAATAACCTCGTTGATCCTTCTATGTTAGAAATGGAAGTAGAAATCCCGTTTGAAGAAAACCTCGCGGAGTATTTAGACCCCGCTACGTTGTCTGAAATTTCTAGTGAACTCCTTAGTGCATACGAAAACGATGTTGACTCCCGTCAAGATTGGTATGAAACATTTAAAAACGGTTTAGAACTACTAGGTATTGAAAACGACCCTCGTAGCGAACCGTTTGAAGGTGCGAGCGGGGTGTATCATCCGCTACTTGCTGAAGCGGCTACGCATTTTCAAGCCCAAGCGTATAAAGAACTATTACCAGCTAACGGCCCAGTAGATACGAAAATAATGGGCGCTTCTAATGATCCTAAAGCGATGCAAGCTAATCGCGTTAAGGATTTTATGAATTATCAGCTGATGTACAAAATGGACGAATACGATCCTGAAATGGATCAGATGTTGTTCTTTTTGCCGTTAGCAGGTTCTGCGTTTAAGAAATGCTATTACGACCCTACGATGGGCCGAGTCGTTTCTAGGTTTATTAAAGCGGAAGATTTAATTGTTCCGTATACAGCTACGGATTTACACACGTCACCTCGTATTACGCACCGCTTGACTATGACGGAGAATGATCTTCGTAAACTACAGCTCAGTGGTTTTTATGTAGACGAGGAAATGAATCCTCCATCTTACACTGATGATAGTGATTCAGTACAGCAAAAAATTGATGAGCTAGATGGCGTAACTCGTACCGGAAGTCAGCACGACTATACGCTGCTTGAGTTTCACGTTGAGTTAGATATCGAAGGGTTTGAGCATACGGATAACGATGGAGAACCTACTGGGTTGGCCATTCCGTATATCGTAACGATCTGTAAAGATAACAACACCGTACTTTCTGTTCGTAGAAACTACGAAGAAACCGACCCCATGCGTAAGAAAGTTGAATACTTTACGCATTACAAATTTCTTCCAGGATTGGGTTTTTACGGTTTCGGCTTAATCCATATGATTGGCGGGGTAACTAAATCAGCTACGGCTATTTTACGTCAGCTAATTGATGCAGGTACGTTAGCCAACTTACCGGCTGGTTTTAAAGCACGTGGCTTAAATATCCAGCGATCCGATGATCCGGTACAGCCTGGAGAGTGGCGAGATGTAGACACTCCTGGAGGAACGATCCGCGACTCCTTTATGCCGCTTCCGTATAAAGAACCTAGCGCAACTCTAGCGCAGCTATTAGGGTTACTCGTAGAGTCTGGGCAGCGGTTTGCATCTGTAATGGATAACCAAACTGGGGACGCTAACTCTAACGCTCCAGTAGGCACCACCGTTGCGTTGTTAGAAAAAGGTCAGAAAGTTATTTCTGCAATCCACAAGCGATTGCATTACGCGCAGCGTAACGAATTCAAAATACTAAAGCGATTATTCGGCGAGTATCTACCTCCTGAATATCCGTACCAAGTGCAGGGCGCACAGCAAACTGTTTTTGCTGAGGACTTTAACAACAGCGTAGATGTTATTCCTGTTTGCGACCCTAATATCTTTAGTACGACGCAGCGCATTATTTTAGCGCAGACCCAACTTCAGATGGCTCAGAGTGCTCCTCAGATCCATAATATGAAAGAAGCATTCCGCAAGATGTATATTGCGCTGAACATTAAAGATATCGATGATATTTTAATGCCTGATATGGCCCCTGCGCCTAAAGACCCCGTCCAAGAAAATATGGACGCATTGATGACGGCTCCTTTACAAGCCTTCATTCAACAAAATCATGATGCCCACGTCCAAGCACACATGGCGTTTATGCAAAATCCTCAAACACAGCAGAACCCACAAGCGATGGGTGCGCTTCAAGCGCATATTCAGCAGCACCAAGCTCTGAAGTATCGTATCCAAGTGGAAGAGATGTTGGCTCAACAAGGTGTCCAGCTGCCACAGCCTGGGCCAGATGGCCAGCTGCCTCAGTTGCCTCCCGAAGCAGAAAGCCAGATTGCTATGGCGGCTGCTCAAGCAACTCAGCAGATTACTGGTCAAGAACAAGCTCTTGCTCAAGCGATGGCCGCACAGCAGCAAGATCCTCAGCGCCAGATGTTCGAAGAACAGATGGAATTAGAGTTCGAAAAACTCAAACAGCGTGATAGGGAATCCGAGCGTAAATCGCAGTTGGAAAGAGAGCGTATTGAATCTCAAGAACAACAAACGGATATCCGAGTAGCCTCTGAACTACAGCAAGCAGAGATGCGCGACGATAGAGAAGTAGACTCTAATCTAACTGAGATTGCAAAGATTGTTCGGGAGTCACAGGAAAAGGATTAATTGCCTCATTTAATAAGTAATATCCCTCATTTTAATTGCTGGGTTAGAAAAGAGTATACGCACAATCATTTAGATTATCACGGAGAGTATTTACACGCGATAGCGATTGCGGTAAACACGATACCTGATAGATGTTTATCCTTTCAAGTCGTATTTACAGGATACGAATTGAATGAAGAGGAAGATTCTGAAAATCTTCATGGGGGAGCGATGTGGGCTAGGATGCCTATTACCGCTTTAGTTGCTGACGCGATGATTGATGAAATGCCTGAATCAATGGCAACTCATTTAGCGCAGCCTTGGGATTGTAGTTCCCGAGACCATGAGGTTATTGTTATGGATCGTGTATCTTCTAGCCCTTGGTTATGTAAGATAGATAACGAGTTCCATACAGGGAAGTATTTGTTCACTGTTGACTATACGGGGAACGATATAGCTGATGATCCTGCTCAACATAAGCAGAGTCACGTTATTCAGCTTACTGATGCGGGGAAATGGACAGGCAATATTGTAGCGTTGCCTAATAATCGTGTAAGAGCGACTAATCCTGCATTATGGGAGACAGGTTCAGGAGCACCGGACTTTTATCCTAGTCAGCACGTACATAGTGCGGAGATTGACGACAGTTACATGGATCCGAACGTTACGTTTAATAACTTGTACGCCGAAGGAGATTAAAATGCCAGGACGCAAAACGAACAAAAAGATGCCTAAGAAAATGGGTATGGGCGGCAAGACCGCTAAGAAAATGCCGATGAAAATGAAGCGCGGCGGTAAAACTGGAGGCAAAAAGAAGTGAGAAATTTTAGATCTACGGAACTTCCGTATCCGTCTCCTAAAACTCAGAAGGCAGGAGTTATGCCGTCTATTCCAGAACCTTCTAACGAAGGTTTTGCGAAGCCTACCGAGTTAAAGCAAAAGACTGTTGACCTTCCTGGAAAGAAAGTAAGGACAAAAGGTACTGGTGCAGCAACTAAAGGATTGGATTTTACTAGCTACATCAACTAATGGATTTTATAAAATATTCGGAGTTTTTACTCCGCAAACTGCGGGAGAGACAAGCGGATCTCACGCAAACACTCGCCACTGGTGGCGCACAAGACTTTGTTCAGTACCAACGTATTGTTGGTGAAATTTCAGGGCTTAATTTCGCTGAACAAGAAATAACTGCCCTGCATGGAAGGATGGAAGATGTCGAAGACGACTGAGGAAATTGACCTAAGTAGCATAGGTGCTACCCCTGAACGAGTTCTTAATTTTGGTTCTGATACGCCTATAGAACCTGTTAAAGAGGGCATAACCTCCGAAAATTATGAAACTCATGCAGATAAGTTGCCGAACCCTACGGGGTATCGTTTGCTGATTCTGCCGTTTACTCCTCCGGAGAAAACAAAAGGCGGCATTATGTTAGCTAAACAAACTCTTGATAAAGAGCGGATAGCTACCGTAGTTGGGCTGGTTGTGAGAAAAGGCCCAGATGCTTATTCCGACAAAGATAAATTTCCCGAAGGCGCTTGGTGCGATGAAGGCGATTGGGTAATTTTTGGTCGCTATGCAGGAGCTAGATTTAATATCGACGGAGGTGATATGCGCCTTTTAAACGATGATGAAATTTTAGCTGTTGTAAATAATCCAGAAGATATTCTGCAATAAGGTGATATGTAATGGCTGAATCCCAAGATATTGAACTGATACTTCCTGATGAGGAAGTCGATTCTAGAGAGGCGGATGTTCTGCAGGAACCTGCGCAAGACTTTGATATGTCTGCCCCAGAAGAAGTTGCTTCTAATTCTGATGAATTAGAAGAATACAGTGACGGTGTTAAAAAACGCATCGATAAACTAACTTATCGCATGCGAGAAGCCGAACGTCAGCGAGAAGAAGCGATTGAGTTTGCCAAGAAGATTTCTGAGCAAAACAACGAACTTCAAACTAAGTTACAGTCTTCTGACTCTACTTTAGTCAATGAATATACTCAGCGGATTGAGTTGGATAAGGAACGGGCGCGTAGAGCACTTAAAGAAGCTCAAGAGCTTGGCGACGCTGAAGCTATTGCATTAGCTACAGAAGCGGTTGCTAAAACTTCTTACGAAGCGCAAAATGCCCAAAGATTAGTAGCACGACAGAAAAACGCACCTAAACAAGTGCAAACTTCTGACCAGCTAACATACCCGCCGCAAATGCCGCAACGGAACATACAACCGGCTGCTCCAGATGCGAGTGCGGAAGCATGGGCAGAAAAGAACAATTGGTTTGGTGAAGACGAAGGCATGACATATGCTGCTATGGGCATTCATCAAAAATTAATTAAGGAAGGAGTACCTCCTAGTTCCAAGCATTATTACCAACGGGTAGATGCGGAAATGAGAGATCTCTTTCCACAAAAGTTCGCCGATGAGACGAAAAACGTGCAATCTTCTGTAGCAGGTGCCAGCCGTGGTGCTGGTTCTGTAAAGAAAGGAGCACGCAGTGTGAAACTCACACCTTCACAGATAGCTATTGCTAAAAGAATAGGTGTGCCTCTAGAAGAGTACGCAAAGTTTGTATAGGAGATGAAAATGACAGATCGTACCTCCAGATCTGCTGAAACTCGAGCAAAAACAGCTCGCCGTAAACCTTGGCAACCACCTTCAATGTTGGACGCCCCTCAAGCCCCAGCTGGCTATAAGCATAGATGGGTTCGTGCAGAAGTTCGTGGGCACGATGACCGAGCGAATATGTCTAAGCGTATTCGTGAAGGATTCGAGCCAGTAAGAGCAGAAGACTATCCTGACTTCGACGCTCCTACGATTGACGAAGGGAAGCACGCTGGCGTGATTGGTGTTGGTGGCTTAATTCTTGCAAAGATTCCTGACGAAACCGTTGATGAAAGAAATGCATATTTCCGAGGAAAGACTGCAGATCAGCTTCACGGTGTTGACAATGATCTTCTGCGAGATAGTGACCCTCGTATGCCGCTTAGACAAAGCGATATTCGAAGGGACTCAAAAGTTGAGTTTGGTAGTCGAGAACCGGCTGCTGATTAATTTCATCATTTTCCTTAGAGGATTAAATCATGGCTAATACTGACGCCCCTAACGGGTTCACCCCAGCCTACCACCTATATGGTGGTGTGATTCGTCCTCAGAAGTTGCGTATTGCAAGTGGTACTAACGCCTCCATATTTACTGGAGACGTAGTTAACCTTTCTTCTGGGTATGTAATCCAAGGCACCGCCACAGGCACTCCTTGCGGAGTATTTGCTGGCGTTTATTACACGGCAACCGACGGTACGCCGACATTCGCAAACACGTGGACAGCAGACGTAGTTACACTAGGTGGTGCTGACGTGGAAGCGTATGTCTATACCGATCCAGCGATCGTGTATGAGGCACAATTTACTGCAGGTACTCCTGCTGTAAGTTTCATCGGTAGTAAATATACTATCAGCACTACCGCTGGCAGCACCAACAATGGACGATCCAAAGAAGGTGTAACAGCGACAACCAGCAGCGGCATCGCGTTGTTAAACAGGTTCGTAGATTCTCCGAGCAACACCATTGGTGCTAACGCTCGTGGATACTTTACGTTCCCAACTAACGTATTTGCGGTATAGGAGAGTAACTAATGGCTATTTCAAGAGCGCAACTCGTAAAAGAGCTTGTTCCTGGCCTTCACGCTCTCTTCGGTTTAGAGTATGAACGCTATGCACCTGAGCATGAAGAAATCTTCGATACGGAGACTTCTGAACGAGCTTTCGAAGAGGAAGTAATGCTTAGTGGTTTTGGTGAGGCACCTGTGAAATTTGAAGGTTCTGCAGTATCTTACGATACCGCACAAGAATCTTTCACTGCTCGCTACACTCACGAAACTGTCGCTTTGGCGTTTTCTTTGACTGAAGAAGCAATTGAAGATAATCTGTACGACACGCTGTCTTCTCGTTATACACGAGCACTAGCTCGTTCTATGATGCAGACGAAGCAAATTAAAGCTGCGAACGTATTGAACAATGCGTTTAACAGCTCATTTGTTGGTGGAGACGGTAAAGAGCTTTGTGCAACTGATCACCCCACCGTGGGCAATCAAGACCAACGCAACGAACTGTCAACTGCTGCAGACTTGAACGAAACTTCGTTAGAGCAATCGTTGATTGATATCGCAGCTTTCGAAGATGAGCGTGGTCTAAAGATCAATGCTCAGGCTCGTAAGTTGATTATCCCATCTGCTCTGCAATTCGTTGCAGATCGTCTACTGGAAACTCCAGGACGAGTAGGCACTGCGGATAACGATATTAACGCACTGCGTAACATGGGTATGGTTCCTGAAGGATATACGGTCAATCATTATCTAACAGATACTGATGCCTTCTTCCTGAAGACTGACGTACCTAATGGTCTCAAGCACTTTGTGCGATCTCCTGTCTCTACGAATATGGAAGGTGACTTTGAAACCGGAAATGTTCGCTATAAGGCCAGAGAACGCTACAGCTTTGGCTTTAGTGACTGGCGTGGTATTTTCGGCTCTCCTGGAGCTGCGTAATATCGCAAAAGAAAGGGGCACTAGTTGCCCCTTTTCTTTTTCTCCTGTATAAATCCACTATCTGAGAAAAACAGCCTTAGCGACCGACTCAGACGGACGTTACGAAGACTCTAAGGCGAATCCTTTCGTAAGAGGTAATTACAATGGCACAGACCACTTTTGCTGGCCCGATCAAATCTTTGGCGGGTTTTATAAATGCAGGCGTTAACACTACTGTTAGCCTAACTGCAGACACTTCGCTAACTGTTGCAGCTCACGCAGGTAAAATTCTGTTGTGCAACGATGCGGATGGAAAGTTTACACTTCCTTCGATTGTTACTACTGCTCCAACTGATCCTACGTCTCCTGATCAAGCTAATAATGTGGGTGCGTCTTTCTTTTTCTACATTGAAACTGCAGCCACAGATTTGGACATTTTGACGGACGGCACTGATAAGTTTAAAGGCGCTGTTATGGTCGCTGTTGATGACAGCACTAAAAAGGCATTTATTCCAGGAGCATCAAACGATGTGATGACTCTGAATGGTTCAACTAAAGGTGGTTTAGTCGGCAGTGTTGTTCAAGTAACGGCGATTGATGCTGCGACCTATCTCGTACACAATACTTTATTGCTTGGCTCCGGAACGATTGTTACGCCTTTTGCTGACGCATAAGAGTTATAACGATTATATTAGGGGGAAGGGTTCTTCCCCTTATAGGAGATAAGATATGGCAGATGCAGTTAGTACAACTGTTTTAAGTGACGGTACTCATAGGGCTGTTATACAAATAACAAACCTTAGTGACGGCACTGGCGAAGCAGCAGTTACAAAAGTAGACGTTAGTAGTTTGACTGCGAGAGCAGACGGCACAGCATGTTCAAGTGTTCGAATTGAAAAAGTAGCACATTCCATAACAGGGTTTACTCAAGTACAGCTTCTGTGGAATGCATCGACGGACACAATTGCTTTAGCTTTAGCCGAAGCAAGTAATGGCCACATGGACTTTAGCGAGTTTGGAGGGTTATACAATACGGCAGGCAGTGGTAAAAATGGCGACATTAACTTAACTACGCTAGGTGCTGCGTCAAACGACACTTACATTATTGTTCTTGACTTAATAAAGAATTACGGATAATGGCGACCTCTGGGACTAGGACGTTTACTTTAACTGCAGCCGATGCTATCGAAGAAGCATACGAACTAGCAGGGCTTGAATACCGTACCGGATATGACGGAGTAACGGCTAGACGGTCTATGAATATTATGTTCGCAGACTGGTCTAACCGAGGTATTCAGATTTGGGAAGTAGAGCAGGTTTCTCTTGACTTAGTTAAAGGGACAACTACTTACGACTTAAATCAGTACGACATTGATGTGCTAGATGCAGTAATTCGAAGAACGACTAATGGTATACAAACAGATTTTCAAATAGACCGTATAAATCGCGGGGATTATCTAGATATACCAAATAAAGAGACTCAAGCAAGAGTTACTCAATACTATGTTGAGAGAACGATAACTCCCAAACTATATGTTTGGCCTGCTCCTGAAAACTCTACGGATAAGTTTGTTTCTTATCGTTGGAAGCGTATCCAAGATATTTCTGCTTCCGTAGACGATGTTGACTTACCTAGTCGTTTTCTTCCGTGTTTAACTACAGGATTAGCTTTTAATCTAGCGTTGAAAAAGAACCCTGAAAAAGCAGGATTATTGCAGCCGTTGTATGAGCAGAATTTAGTTAACGCAATTAAGTACGATGACGATAGTTCATTACGGTTGGTTCCTAGACGGACATATCTCTAATGGCTTTTGCGGTAGGGAAGTATTCACACGCTGTTTGTGATCGCTGTGGTTTTAGGTATAAGTACCTTGATCTGCGTATGGAATGGACAGGGTTTAAAGTTTGTTCAGAGTGTTATGAGCCTAAACATCCACAGTTAGATCCGCCACACCATCTAACTGATCCGCAAGCCCTGAGACAAGCAAGACCTGAAGTACCGTTACCGCAGTCTGAATTAGGACGAGTTTCTACAACTGGGCCTAGTAATACTACAGTCAGCGGAGTAAATGTTGGGGGGCAACCTTTAGCGATAGTTGACCCAATAGGTACTAAGTTTGAAGGTGTTTTTGCAACAGGCGGCGTTGGACAAGTTGAGGTAGAAACAACATGAGTTTTACGTTAGCGACTTTAAAATCTACCGTACAGGATTACTGTGAAACTGCAGAAACAACTTTTGTTTCTGATTTAGATACGTTTATTAAAGAGGCTGAAGAACGAATTTTAAAGGCAGTAGAGCTGCCAGTCTTTAGAAAAAACGTAACAGGTTCTGCTTCTGCGAGTAATACCTATTTAAGTACGCCGGATGATTTTCTAGCACCTTACAGCTTGGCTGTGATTTCTAGCAACGTATACAGTTATCTACTATATAAGCACGTTTCTTTTATTAGAGATTATACTCCTAATCCCGCGACAACAGGGGTTCCTAAGTATTACGCTTTATTTGACGACAATTCCTTCATGTTAGCGCCTACTCCAGATCAAGGTTATTCATTTGAGCTACATTATAAATATCGCCCCGCTTCGCTAACAACGACTTCAGGTTCAGAAACGACATGGCTTTCTGATAATGCTCCCGATGCGATGCTATACGGCACTTTAGTTGAAGCAGCTACTTTTTTAAAAGTTCCTGAAGAAGTTGCGCAATATGAACAGCGTTTTGTACAAGCGGTTAATGGTCTTAAAAACTTAGGTCAGGGCTATGGTTCAAGAGATGAGTACCGATATGATATTGCTAAGGGATAAGATAAAACATGCTGATTGAAGCGCCACAAATGGAAATAGGAAATGTAATCGTCACTACCACGGTAGATGGTGGACACGATCCTGCGTTCTGGGCACAATCTGCGGCAGACCGTATCGTAAGTGTAGGTAGCAGTTGCCACCCTGCAATAGCGCAGCAAGCGCAAGCATTTAAGGAGGCAGTTAGGGCTACGGCGCTACACTGCATACAAGAGGCAATTAAAAGTGATAGAACCACTTTGATTGCTGAATTTGAACGTCAAGGCCATAAAGACATGGCAGACATAATTAGGAGTCTATAATGGCTATTACGACTGCAATGTGTACGTCTTTCAAGCAAGAGCTTATGGAAGCCAAGCACAATTTTCTGGCTAGTGGTGGCAACACCTTTAACTTGGCACTGTATACAAGTAGTGCTTCTTTAGGCGCAGGTACTACCGCATACACGACATCTAACGAAGTGTCTGGAACGGGATACACCGCTAAAGGTGCGGCTCTGACGAATATAAACCCAACAACGTCTAGCACTACTGCGTTTACGGACTTCGCTAATCTTACGTTTAGCTCAAGCAGTATTACTGCAAGAGGCGCACTTATTTTTAATGACACCGCGTCAGGCGACCCTGCTGTATGTGCGTTAGATTTTGGTGGCGATAAGACATCTAGTTCAGGTGACTTTACGATTCAGTTCCCAACAGCGGATGCGTCTAACGCTATTATCCGTATCGCATAGCGGATAGTACATGGCTAACATCAACGGCTGGGGCCGTGGTGGTTGGGGCGAAGGCGCGTGGGGATCTGTCCTACCTGTTGAAGTCACAGGCACCGCAGGAGCGAGTGCAATTGGCTCCGTCACAGTTGTTGAGGGGGCTGGCGTTGCCGTATCTGTTACCGGCGTATCTGCTACAGGTGCTGTTGGTTCAGTTACGGTTGCACTGGCCCCAACTATTACGCTTACAGGCGTATCTGCTACAGGCTCTGCTGGTTCAGTTTCTGTTGTTGAAGGCAGTGGCGTTGATGTCTCTATCACGGGGGTATCTGCTACAAGTGCTATTGGCACTGTAAATGTCGATCTAGGTATAACTGTACTGCCCACAGGTGTTACAAGCACTGGTGCGGCAGGTTCAGTCACTGTTAGTGCAGATGCCAATGTCCCTGTAACAGGCGTAGATGGAACAGGTGCTATTGGCACTGTTGACGTTGATCCCGATGCTGTAGTTACAGGTGTTTCCGCAACAGGTGCCATTGGCTCAGTTACTGTTGTTGGTGTAGCTAATGTTTCCCCCACTGGTGTTACAAGCACTGGTGCGGCAGGTTCAGTAGCCGTTGTTGAAGGTACTGGCGTTGATGTTTCTGTAACAGGCGTATCTGGAACAGGCGCTGTTGGTACAGTCACTGTTAGCACTGATGCCAATGTCTCTGTAACAGGCGTTGCTGGTACAGGCTCTGTTGGCTCAGTCACTGTTGTTGAAGGGTCTGGTACATCGTTCGCAGTCACCGGAGTCTCTGGAACCGGCGCTGTCGGTGTCGTTGACGTTGATCCAGACGCCGTAGTTACGGGTGTTTCTGCAACAGGCTCTATTGGTTCTGTCAGCGTTGTTGAAGGCTCCGGCACATCATTTTCGGTTACTAGCGTTGAGGGAACAGGGGCTGTTGGTTCGGTCACTGTATCAGCGGTTAGAAATGTAACCGTCTCCATAACAGGCGTTGAAGCTACCGGCGGCATTGGTTCAGTCACTGTTGTTGAGGGGACGGGTGTTACCGTTTCTATCACTGGTGTT